>SDBV01000269.1_pt1 | contig 72009 bp, 65 predicted proteins | sample 2277081 | NCBI WGS metagenome assembly SDBV01 (sample SAMN10402039, study PRJNA504765) | marine sediment metagenome | isolation source: marine sediment core GS10_PC15, 223 cmbsf | place: Arctic Ocean: Southern Knipovich Ridge | collected 2010
ACGCAATATCCTGCAGTGTAGTTGGCCTGGAGGTGCATCATGACTCGAAGCCTTATCAGCATCCGGATTTGGCTGGTTGTCTTGGCTATTTGCTCTGGCGGGCTGTCGCAAGCGGATAAGGCGCGCAAGGTCACCGATCCTGCCGCGGCGCTGCAGCGCAAAATCCACAAGCCCAGAATCAACACGACGTTCAAAAAGGCGGTGGGCAAGTGCGCCACGCTTTCCGGCGCGACAATCGAGGTCGACTGGACGAGTATAGAGGCCACAGGCGTCAAGCCCTCCACGAGGATCAAGATAAGGATCCCCGAGGCGACCGTCGAGCAGCTGCTGGAGCTAACACTGGCCCAGGCCGCCGCCCCGCGACATCCCCTGGCGTGGCGGATCGTCAACAACGTGGTCCGCGTGACCACGCAGATCCGCGCGGTCAGCGGGCGAATACCTCGCGGCCGGCGCCCTGCAGCGGTGCGCGGTACCGCCACGAGTCGCCCGGCGCCCAGACCGAGCCGTTTCAGAAGCATCGAATTCGACCACACGGGCCTCAGCGACGTGATCGAGTTCTTCAGGTCCCAGACCGGGTTGAACTTCCACGTCAACTGGCGCTCGTTGGAGGTCTCCGGTATCGACAGATCCACCGAGATCACGCTGAAGGTCTCGGGGATTTCGCTCGCCAGGGCGTTGGAGCTGATCACCAATGATATCAGCGGGACGCGGGATAAGTTCGGTCGCGTCTGGTGGACCATCGACGAAGGTTTGATAAAGATCGCCACGGGCTCGGCGATGGATACGGACCTGCGTGTTCGGATCTTCGACGTGTCGGATTTGTTGATGTCCGTGCCAAACTTCACAGCAACCCAGCTGACTCTGAGCAATTCGTCGTCTTCCGGTTCGGGATCGAGCGGCGGGGAGGGGCTTTTCGGGACTCAAAGAACCGACACCGGGAAGCAGGATACCTCAACCCAGGGCAGACAACGCCTTGAAGCGGACCTGATCGAGATCATCAAGAACACCATCGGGCAGGACATGTGGCAGCCCATCGGGAAAGGCTCGGCGAAGATCGTTCGCGGCCGGTTGGTAATCTCACAGACGCTGCTGGGATTCACGCTGCTGGAACGCGCCGGCGCGCTGTAGCGGCCAGAGGGAAAACACTAGCCGAAACTATTGGTCGTCCATGGGCAGGCGCCGCATCATTTGACGGCGGTATCGCTCCAAGCCCGCCGGCGCTGGAAACGCCTTTTCGAAATCAAGCCCCTCGGCCTGGCATTTCGCGCGGAGGGGGCGCTCGACAGCGTCGTAGACCAGCACTCTTAACCTGGCCCACATCACCCCTGTCGCCGAATACATGCGAGCCCTGGTAAGCAGCGAGAGGTTATATCCGGCGGCTCTGGGCTCGGCGAGCAAGGAAGCCAAAACCGGTGCGGCAAACTGCTCGAAGGGAGGCAGGACAAGTCGCTGGACAATCTGCTCTTGGTATATCTTGTGGATCCGCCGGGCGTAGGCGACGGATCTGCGGTATCCGTCGGTATCGGCCTGGGCCAGACGAATAAAGGCCCTCTCCAGTGCGATCGTCATCTGGGTTATGGCGACGGACGACACGAAGTGCCGTTCTTCGTACGGATCGGAAAGGCGAGCAAGCACAAACTCCTCGGCGGACTCCTTATCATAGTGGCGGCCCGACTTAGCGTAATCCTCCTTCAAGAACCGGTAGTACTTGTCAGCCTGTTCGATCCGCCCGGCCGCGACGAGCATCTGAACGGCGTTTGCAAGGAATACCGCGTGCCCGCTGCGGATGGGGTTGTCCTTGAAATCAAAGCCCTCGACCTCCTGCATCGCCGTAATGAATCGCATGAAGTCCTTGTGTGTCGGGTCGATGAACCGCCAATCGGAAGAAAGGTTGATGAACGGCTCGTGAGGATTCCTGGGGTTCAGGATCATCGAGAGCCGGCCCCGCCAGGTCATCTGCTTGAGCGAATTCAGCACGATCCGGTCTGCGGTCAGCGCCCTGACCTTGCTTATCGATTCGCTGTCGGTTACCTCGATACCGTAGTTGGCCCAGTATATGGCGTGGGACCAGCACTGGCGCCAGTCAAGCGGCGCGCTGTACCGCTGCATCGTGTCAAGCATACGGGCCGGGCTCATCTTGTACTTGTTCCATAGGATTTGCGCCCTCACGAAGCCCAGAAGCTTCCCTCGCGCCTCGGCGTGGGCCGGATCGTTGATCAGTTCCCACAGCGCCTTGTCGGTTTCGCTGCGGGCCCTGGGAGGCCCGATGCGGACGACCGCCGCAGCATCGTCGTTGCTATATCGGTTGTAGAGGACCAAGAGCGTCTCGTCGACCGCGACATCATGCTCACGGAGCAGCGCTGCATACTGGGCAACATCCAGGGCGGATAAGACTTCCTCAAGCCGATCGGCCTGGATGATATGCCTGCCCTGGCGAGCGGGAGATTCGTCCAGAGGCGCCTCGGCGATGGGCCTGAACGCCTCGATAACTTCCTGCGCATCACCCGCCGGCGGCGCCCCCAGCAGCAACTGCATGCTCGCAGCCCAGCGCTGCTTGTATTCCAGGTTGTGGTCGTCGCTGAACCCGCCGATCTTCGAGAAGAATATCCACGCAAGATCCTTGTACAGCATCAACGATCGCGGATTGGCCGCAATCCCCTTGTCCCGAAGCAGCTCGATGCCGTTTTCGATCCAAAGCCATCGCTCCTGCGGGCTCTGCGTCGCGGCGGAGATATTCCAGGCCATATTCCAGGAGTGGAAGCTCCAGACGCCCGGGAAATTCGGTTGAAGGGCGCAAATCACACCGGCCAGCTGCTTAGCGTCGTAGTACCTGCCCTCCTCCTTCAGCATATTCGCGCGAATCCACAAATAGTTGACAACCGGCGCCCGCAGCCCGCCCGGAGCGACGGCCAGCAAGACCAGCTCAGGATGGTTCTCCAGAACGTTCGGCGCGACCAGCTCATATTCCAGGGCACGTTCGGCCAGCGGGCGCCGAATCGCCCCGGCCGCCAACAGCAAGGCGGCGGCGGCTGCGATCCAGACAAACTGCGTCATGCGCGGACGCGACGACATACCATACGCTCCTATACCTGGGCCCTCGCCAACTCGCGAAAATGGAAGATCAAACAAGCCAAACCCAACACCGCAAGCGTCTGCACACCAAGCGTCAGTGCACAAAGGCGGCCGAACTCGGCCCACGGTATGTAGACCCCTTGGACCAAGTACCCGCCCGGCGACATCGCCGCCAGGTTCGGAAACATCACCTTCATGGACTTCATGATAATGTACCCAAACGCAATCGTCGGCTCGGAGGGGAGTACTCCGGAGTCCAACTTGACCGCGCCAGTTACGAACTGGCCAGCCAGGCCGAAGGGCAGGACCGCAAAACAGATAAGGGAGGCGACCGGAAAGGAGGCGAAGGATCCGGCAAAGACGCCCAACGCCGCCAGGAAGATCAGTTGCAGCAGAATCAAACCCAGGCCGCGGAGGAAATTCATCTCGAAACCTCCGGCCCGGTACAGCAGCGTCATGTCCTCATCGGCGATGCTGACGGTGGTGGCGAAGTTGGCCGGTACGTTGGGCAGGTTGCGGTACTGCACCGTCGTGTTACCCTCGCTGTCGACAGCACGGGCCAAGACGGTCAACGTGGCGGGCATACCCGGCGGATCATTCCGCAGCTGGGTATAACCGGTACCGGGGCTCTGCGGGTTGAAGACGGTCCACTGGCCCTTGAGGATGTTACCGGGGATGTTCCTGGCGGCGGATTCGATCTTGTAGCTGATCTGGATTATCGGCTCGCTGATCAGTTGGACCGGCTGGTTCTGGCCGAACTCCTCGCGCGTCTGCTGAATCTGGGCGCTGTCCAACTGGGCGATGAAAAAGTCCCACCCAAGGCCCACAACGCGGGCGTCGCGTCCATCGATCTGAATCGGACCGTCCATCACAAAGTGCCCGATGGTTTTCGCCGACGCCTCTATGCGGAGCAACCCCCTGGATTCGTCCCAATCCGTCACCACGCCCGAGCCGCGTATTCGCCCAGCGGCGACGTTGACACCGGAGAAGCCCCAACGTTTGGTCCTCCCGGGCGGGACGGACTGGACCTTCTGAATCTCCTGCTTTCGGATTTCCCGGCGCAACCGTCCCTCCGCCCGAACGGGGTCGCCGCCCGTGATGATCTTCAACTCTTCCAGGGCCTCTTCCCAGCGCCCGTCGCGCTTCGCCTGGGTGATTCTTTGGGCGACCAATTGGTCGATGGGCGCGGGGTTAGGCTTCACCTGGCGTCGAGCGGTGAAGACCTCCGTCTCTACGGTCCGGTGGTCGGTGGCGTTGATGGGGACAGCGGCACGGAGGTACTGGGCTGTGGCGAAAATCGCCGCCCCCGCCAAGGCGAGCAAGACCACGTCCAGCAGGACCACGCCCGCCCAGCGGCCAACGATATACTCCCATCGACTGACAGGCTTGGTGACGATGGTGAAGATCTGCTCGGCCCGGATGTCCCAACTGACCACGGCGGTTGAGACAAAGATCGTAACCAGGATCAGTAACATTTGCGTGGCCGACAGACTGTAAGCGAGGAAGGTCCTGATCTTTCCGGCCAGCGTCCCGTCACCTTCCATAACCGCCGGGAGCACCGCCAGCAAGACGCCCAGCAGGATGATGAACATCACGGCGATTTTCATTCGCAGGCACTGGGCGAAGGTATGCCTGGTAACAGCCCAGATGCTGCGCATCGTCATCCCTCCTTCTGCTTGGCGGGGCCCTTACCGGTCAGATCGTCAATCACGCTGCGGTCGGGTTGGATCTGCTTTTTAGTGGGCTTAGGTGAGTTGGACCCGGCGGTCTGCGCCGTGTCGTGCCCAACCGGCTCGGGCTCGTGTGGGACGAGTCCGGCCAAGACGTCTTGGGCCGGTCCGGCAGGCTGCTCGGCAGCCTCCGGGGTGTGTTCGGCGGCAGGTTGCTCAGTAGACGCGGCCGATACGAGTTGCTCGATAATCTGCTGCGATTCGCCCTGGTCGGGGCGAAGGAACTGGGCTACGGGCCCGGAAGCGACGGCCCCGCCGGTGGCGAGCTTTTGTCTTTGGGCCTCGCCGACGATTCGGATAAACAGCGTCTCCAGCTTGTCCCGCGGCGCCGTGACATCCACAAGTTTCTTACCGGCCGACGCCAGCACGCCCTTGATCTGCTCCAGCTGTGCATCGTCAAGGGCCTCCGTGGTAATCTGTGTCCGCCCCTGCTGGGCCAGAAGCTCGTCCACCCGACCCAAAGCCCTTCTTCTACCCCCATACAGGATACACACGCGGTCGCAGACATCCTCCACGTCGGCCAGAAGATGGCTCGAGAGGATCACGGTCTTCCCTCGTTGTGCGAGCGTGCGAATGAGGTCCTTAAACTGCCTCGCGCCTATAGGATCCATACCCGCGGTCGGCTCATCCAGAATCAGCAGGTCCGGATCGTTGATCAGTGCCTGGGCCAGGCCGATGCGCCGCTGCATCCCCTTGGAGTATTCGCCGATTCGCCTGTGTGCTACGGGGCCCAGCCCGACCATATCCAACAGCATCTTGGTGCGTACTGTTCGCTGCCGGCGGTGCTGGTGAAACAGACGCCCGTAAAAGTCCAGCGTCTCCGTGGCGCTGAGGAAAGGATACAGGCTCGTATCCTCCGGGAGGAAACCGATCCGCGACTTGATCCTCACATTCGTCGGGCGCCTACCGAACACCGCAATCCGTCCTCGCGTGGGGAAAAGCAATCCCAGGATCATCTTCAGCGTGGTGGTTTTACCGGACCCGTTGGGCCCCAGCAGGCCAAAGACCTCCCCGCCGCGGATCTGTAGGTCCAGATCGGCGACGGCCGTAACCTTCTCGCGAAGCCAAAAATCGCGGAAGACCTTCGTCAGCTTGACAGTCTCAACCACAGTTCTATCTGATTGGCTCATCGTGCTAATCGCAACGGCCCGGGAGGTGGAATCGCCCGCACCGAGCTACTGTTCCTGCTGTCTGGAGGCCTTGAGCTTCTCCCGCCGGATCCGGTCACGGACCTGTGCGTCGCGATTCACCCTCAAGACGGTCTTGGTATTTCCCATGGTAAGATACAACTTCTCGTTCGTCGGCGCGCTGAGGATCTCCTCGCGTGCGGCGGCCCACAATCGCCGCAGCATGAACTGCGGGGCCTTCCGAAACTCCGGGAGCAACTGGTTGAAGCGTTCGGCCCGGGTCTTGACGGATTCGATGGTGCCTGTTCTGTAGGCGGAGGCCTCGGCGATGATCTTGCTGGCCTCGCCGCCGATCTTTCGACTGACCAACAGCGCGTCTATCTGCTCCATCAGCGCCGCGGCCTGCCCTTCGGCGCCGCGCGCCCTGGCGGCTTCGTATCGCACGATCAGCCCTTCCTTTTTGCGGCGATCCGCCGACAAGACCGCGCCTTCGGTCCGTGCGAAGACCACCCACGGGTGGGCGACGAACTCGTCATAGTGCACACCGGCGGCGGCGCTGAGGGTCTTCCTTGCGTCAGCAATCGCCTCGTCCATGATCTGCTGTCGCTGCTGCGAGGCCCGCTGCGCCGCCTCGTACGCCGGGCGGGCTTTCAGCGGCCAGGAGCGGTTGATCAGCACAATAGCGTTGATATTCACCGCCGGATCCTGGTACGGGCCGACCTCCAGCAGCGAATCAAGCCGCCGCTGCGCTTGGGACTTGACGTCGTCGGTAAAGCCCTTCGACGCCGACCAGATCTTGTCGGCGGTCCTGCCGGCGGCGACGTGAATCGTCGCGGCACATACAACGGAACGAATTGTCTCTTCCAGGTCGGTGACGTGGCGCAGGTAGGGAATCGGATCGCGCACCGCAAACGTGCAGATAAGCTTGACGTGCATCAAGTTGCGGTCGCCGGTCAGCAGCGCCCCATCAAGGGCAGGCCTCAGACCCGCATTGGGAATCGGAAGCTCGCTGATATCATTAAGCCTGTACTCGGGCGCCACGTGCATCCAGAAGTCGGATATCTCCATGGACTTTTCGCGAACGTCCACCACCTCGATATCGCCGATCGGGAAGGGCCAGTTATACACCAGGCCCGCCCGGGCCGTCCCGACCGCCCTACCAAAGACCTTCCGGACACCAACTTGTTGCTCCTCGATGCTGCTTATCCCGGTTCCCAGGAACGCAATGACCACACCAACCATGATCAGACGTAACAGCCGAAAGCTTACGCGCAGCGCGTCGGATAGGCTCTGAGCGGCGGGGTCGGGCGCCGGGCTTTGGGCACTTTGGGGTCCCCCGCTGTCTCGTTGCGGGTCGGACAGTCGTCCATCGTCTAACTTCCGGACCATCGTCTCGTCTCCTGGGGCCTGGGGAGGGAGGTTAGTTTCGGGATCTCGATCACTTGGCGTCATCTGAACTGTTCCATGGCTTCGCCCGCGGAAGGGACGGGCCTTCTTTGAACCACTTGACCGCCGGCAGCTCCGAGCCGTCCAATATGATCAGACTGTTGGACTTCAGTTCCGTCTTGAGCGACTCCAGCGACCGGAGGAAGGCGCTGAGCTCGGGGTTCTTTGCGAACTCCTTGTAGATCTCGGCGGCGGCGCGGTCGCCCTCGGAGCGGATTTCCGCAGCCTTTCGATTGGCAAAGGCGACGATCTTGTCTCTTGCGGACTTGGCGCGTTCCCGAATCGCCAGCGCGCGTGCTTCGCCTTCAGCCTTGTACGTCTCGACGTACTTCTCCCGTTCCTTCTTCTGAGCGTCGATAACGGCGGAGCTGACCGTCTTGCTAAACCCGAACAACTTGATGCCCACACCGGCCACCCGCACGCCATACTCTTGGTCGACCTGGTCCTTCAGCTCGGCGAGGATCTCTTGTTCGATCTGGGATTGTCGCATCTTTGTGGGATCCGTGTTGATAAGATGCTGCAGCTCCTGGCGTCCGATGACGTTCCCGCACCAGCTTTGAAGCTGCTTTCGGATCCGCTTTTGGGCTTCTTCGACGCTTTCGACGGCCTGGTGGAACTTCTCAGGATTGTCGATGCGCCATTGGCAGTAGATCGAGACGAGAATGTTCTGCTCGTCGTTGGTCTTCACCTGGGCGTACGGAGACTCGACCAGGAATTCCCGCGCGTCGTAGCGGACGACCTTTTCGATCGGCCAGGGCCACTTGAACCGCAACCCCGCCTTCTCGTGCCCGCTAAAGACGCCGCGAACCTTTCCGAATCGCGTGACCAAAACGATGTCCGTGAACTCGTCCGCCTGAAAGGTGACCGTGTGGGTCACCAACGCCAGGACCACCAGTCCAGCCAGTACTACCATTCCCAAGTGCTTTCGCATGGTCGTGTCTTCCTTCATTTGACTTACCTGCAGCGCGCTTGCTACTACCTGAAACTAATCATTCGGCCGTGCCCGCTTCCGCTTCAATAAGCGTGCCTTCAATCCCGGTCACATCGGTCTCGACGTTCAACCAAATTTCGATCTTGTCGCGATCGACGCCCAAGACGTACTTCGTTATCCCGGGCAGTACCTCGTCCCACACGTCCAGCCACCTGTCGAGCATGTAGATTCGAGGACTGGCGTTATACGCCAGCAGCTCACGCCCGAACGCATCCGCCCTGGCGCGTTCGCGCAATTCCTTTTCCCATCGATAGGCCTCGGCCTTGGCGACAAGGGCGGCGGGTCGGCCGCCTGCCTTGTCGAACACAACATCGGTTTCGCCGCGAGCCTCTGCGATCGCCAGGCCCAGGTCAATTCCTGCCCCGCCCTTGTGGGATTTGGCGATCCGCTTTAACTGCTCCAGGTGCCTGCGATGGACACCGAGCAGAACCTCGCGGGCGGTGGGATCTCGTCCCTCCCCGCCCCTGCCCAACAGGCGGTCCCGCTGTATCTGGACGTCCAGGGCTTCAATGTCGTCCTGAGCACCTTGTATGTACTGGTCTATCTGGCGTTCGAACTCGTGCGGCCTGGATTTCAGCGTCGCCAGAGACTCCAACTGCTCAAGGGACATAATCGCAAGGGCCAGTTGCAGTCCTGTTGTGGGATCGCCCGCCACTTGGCAGAGCATTCGGTTGGCGTCGGCTTCGGCGGCGTATCGTTTCTCGTCACGGCGGCGCTCCTCTTCCAGAACCCTTTCGTATGCCGGCGCCGCATCAAGCGGAGGATGGACACCAACAAAATTCACCGACAAGATCCGAATCCCCATGTCGAGGCCCTGGGGACCTATCGCCTGCTGAATCCGCCGCCGCAGCCCTTGGGCCGCCTTCTGGCGACCGAACGTCATGATCGCCTCGGGACTATCCTCGCCGGCGCCTTCGATGGGCTTGTCCAACGTCGCCGACGAGCAATAGCGTGTCATCTGCTGCGACGCCACCGCCTCCAGCAGCCTGACCGGTTCGACGTACTTGAATCCGAACTTGTACACATCCTCGACGGCGTACTGGACGGTGACCACGAGCTTGATGATGTTGACGGGAGGAGGCGCGTTGGCGCTACCCCCGGGCTCGATCTGGCCCTCGATGGGCGGGACAGCGACAAGGAAGTCCAGCTCCTCGTGCTCACCGTGCTGCTCGGTCCAAAGGTGAAGCTCGCGGCCGTTGACGAAATGCGCCTCCCGATCCTCTTCGGTGCGCTGCTCGCCCGCGCCGAGCATGAACTGTCTGACCTGTCCGGTGTCGAACAGATGCGCCGTATCGATAGGCCAGGGCCATTTGAAGTGGATACCCGCCTCAAGGACTTCCCGGCCCGTTGCCTCGCCCCAGTGCAGCACGACGCCCTGCCACCCCTGGCGAACCAGCACAACGCTGCTCATCGCGAACAGCACCGCCACGCCGAAGATAATCAGCGACACGAACGCACGGGAGACGAGTTGGTAGAACCAGGTTTTGGACACCTCGAACCCGAACTGATAGTTGAGCGCGTCGGCCATGGAGCTTCCGATCCGGGCGGGCTCGGCGAGCAGGTCGAACAGGCGGGAGTCGAAACTGGCTCTTGGCTCGGCGTGCGGGACGCGGGGGCGGTACAGGTCCAGCACGAAGTTTACCAGAAGTTCCACAGCAAGGACGATCTGAACGGATGGGATGAGGTAGGCCACTACAAGGTCTACCTTCACATATCCCTGCCACGCACCCACCAGCGCCGCCAGGACGCCGGCGATGAACAACACGTTGACCAACAGATACCCCGCCCCGGCCCGCAGCAGTCGCCAAGTGGGCTGGCGACTCATTCCTGTGGCGTATCGGCTGAACAGAAACGCCAGAAAGGCGATGATGACCAGGAAGACCGCTCCTTCGGCGGCACTGGTAAGCGGACCGCCCAGGACCGAACCGACGTATCGCAGCATCAGAATCCCGATGGCGGCGTGATAGGCGGCCCAAAGCAGCGTGAAGATCGGGACGACCCAGCGGTCGAAAAACAACAGTCTGGCCGCCGCCGGGCATACCTGCCCCGCCGCCTCGCCTTCGAAGATGGTCCCTTCAGAACCGCCTTGCGCGGCGATCTCGGCCAGTTCGCGCTGTTCCTGCCGCTCCAACTGACGACAGTAGAACAGCACTGCGATCACCAACCAGACAAGGACCCCGCCGCCGAGGAACAGCGCAGCCGGTAACGCCGAAACCGCGCCGGTCCAAAGCCAGACCGTCACCATCACCCCCGTGAAGACCGTCTGGAGGCCCGCCCCCCAAATCGCAACGTTCCTTCCGCGTGTCTGTGCTACCATTGGCAGGATCTCTGTACAAAAAATTTGAGCCCAATTACCGTTTCAGGATCGCCCCAGGCGCACGGCGAGGGACGGGGCCGACCTGGCCGCCCACAAAGGCGCCCTTGCTCTTGGAGGCGTCCGCGCCATACAATTCCGCCGGACCGGGATAAACTTCCCGCAATGGTCGGCGTACCAGCTATGTAATCCGTGGTAAAACCCGCAGGAGCCCAAGGCCCATGGTTAAGTTCCTCGCCATCTGTCGAAACACCTTTGTCGAAACCACCCGCCAGCCCATTTACGGGGTACTGATTGCGGTCACCTTCGCCGTGCTGGTGATGGCCGTGCCCCTGTCCACCTGGTCCATGGGCGACGGGGCAGGCGATTACCATACGACCGACCAGAAGATGCTCGCCAGCCTCGGCCTGGCGACGCTGCTGGTGGCGGGGCTTTTGATTGCGGCATTCAGCGCCTCGTCGGCGGTGACCCGAGAGATCGAAGATAAGACCGCTTTGACCGTCATATCCAAGCCCGTCTCCCGAACGACCTTCGTGCTGGGAAAGTTCGCCGGAGTCACCGGCGCGGTGGGCGTTGCGTTTTACCTCTGCGCGCTGGTGTTCCTGATGACCGTTCGGCACCAGGTGGTCTCGACCGGCAGCGACGAGTATGACATCCCCGTGATCGTCATTGGAATCTGTTCGCTCGCCCTGGCGTTGGCGACGGCGGTTGGGGGGAATTACCTTTTCGCCTGGCCGTTCATATCTGCGGTTGTGCGTGCGTCGCTGGTGCTGCTGACGCTGGGTATGGGGGTGATCGGGTTTGTCGGGAAGGGGTGGAAGATCGTCCCGTTCGGGACGGACATCAACCCGCAGCTGCTGGTGGCGATGGGTCTGATCTTCATGGCCGTGCTGATCCTGACCGCCGTCGCCGTCGCAGCCAGCACCCGGCTGGGCCAACTGATGACTCTGCTGGTGTGCACGGCGTTCTTTTTCGCCGGGACCACCCATCCATACCTGTTCGGCGAATGGGCCGCCAAAGCGCCGCTGGTGCGATGGATCGGCTGGATCGCCCCGAACCTGACGTTCTTCTATCCGCTGGACGCACTGGCGTTGGACAAACCGATCCCAGCCCAATACGCCGCCTTCGCCGGAGCGTACGGTGGGTGCTACATAGCAGCCCTCCTGGCCATTGGTGTCGCACTGTTCCAGACTCGCGAATTGGAGGCCCAGAGCACGTCGGGAACGCTGCCCGGCGCGGTGGCGATTCTGGGATGGTCCGGACGCGCGGCTGCAGTGCTGGGTGGAATCGTCGCACTGGTGATGCTCTCGATGCACGCCCATCACACCCTCGTGGACATATCGATCGGTGTGGCTGTGTTGGCGGGTGCGGCGGCGGTGTGGGGAATCTTCAGCCGCTTCGGGCAGGGCGCGCGGTGGAGCTGGTGGATAGTTGCGATACTGGCGTTTATCGGGGTCGCCGGATCGTTGGCGGTCCTGTTCGTACCAGGGTTGGGCAATTACAGGGCGCAGGGCGGACCACCGCGCCTCGTCTGCGCAGCGGTGGTCTCGGGGGTCGTGCTGATCCTTACAATCTTGCCCAAAACGCGTCGTCATTTCGTCTCCGAACACCCGTAACCTTCAACCCCTGCGTCGCTGGAACCGCTTCGAGCCTTGCGCGGGGGGCGGTGGGCTCGGGCTCCTCCAGGGCGTGCAGTTCCTCACCAAACCGCACCAGCCTGGCGCTGTTAAAGATCACGAACGTCGCCGCCAATGCATGCAGGGCCGCTCCCAGTATCGGGGAGATCAACCCGAGCCCGGCCAGGACCATAAAGCCCACCACGAACCCCAGCCCGAGCAGGAGGTTTTGGTGAATCACCTTGATGGTCTTGCGGCTGAGGAGAACCAAAAAAGGCAGCCGGCGCAGATCGTTGTTCATCAGGGCGATAGTGGCGGAGTTGATCGCCACGTCGCTGCCGGCGGCGCCCATGGCGATGGAAAGATCGCCCGCCGCCAGGGCCGGAGCGTCATTGACGCCATCGCCCACAACCGCCACCGTGTGCCCCTGGGCCCTCAGCGCCGCGACCAGCTCGAGCTTATCGGCGGGAAGCACTTCGGCCTGGACCTCCGAGCAGCCCATCTCGCGGGCGACGCGACGCGCGACCGACCAGCGGTCGCCCGTAACCATCACCAGCTCCTTGATACCCAGATCGCGAAGCTGGGACATCGCCTCCCGGGCCTCTTTGCGGGCGCGGTCCTCCATGCCTATCCACCCCAACAGCTTCTTGTCACGCACTACATACAACGTGCTGAGCCCCTCAGGTTCGGCGAAGTCGGCGCCCTTCATCGACTCGAAGCTGATTCCCTGATCGGCCAGCCAGGTCTTGCGCCCGACCATGACGGTCTGGGCGTCGATATGGGCTCTGACGCCCTGCCCGGAGACCTCCTCGAAATCTTTCGGGTCGTTAAGTTCGACGCGGGCCCTTTCTGCGACGGCGACCACGGCGCGGGCGACGGGATGCTTGGACAGATGTTCAGCCGAGGCAGCCACCGCCAGCAGCTCGGCGCCGTCGACGCCAGGGGCAGGTTTCATCTGGGTGACGCTCAGCTCGCCCGTGGTCAGCGTGCCCGTCTTATCGAATACAAAGGCCGTCAAATTGCGAGCGACTTCCAGGATCGCGACGTCTTTGACCAGTATCCCCAGCCGCGCCGCACACGAAAGCGCCGCCACCATCGCCGTTGGGACCGCCAGAACCAACGCGCACGGACAGGCGACGACCAGCATGGAAATCGCACGCTCCATGGGCCGATCGGTTCGCCCGTGCGCCAAGTACAGCACGATCGCCGTCAGCATAAGGACCGTTGGGGTGTAGTATCCGGCGTATCTGTCGATCAGGCGCATCATGGGGATGCGGGTTTTTTCAGCCTGGAGAATCAGTTTCTGGACTCGCCCCAGTGTGGTGTCCGCCCCAGCCCTGGAGACTTTCACGTCGATGGCCCCGGCGAGGTTGCTCGTCCCGGAGAAGACCTCATCTCCCACAGTCTTGTCCACCGGGAGCGATTCACCCGTAATGTTCGCCTGGTTGACCGAAGTCTGCCCGGATATCACCTGCCCGTCGGCCGGTATGTTATCACCCGGACGGACGCGAACGACATCGCCTGGCCCCAGTTCACGCGGATCGACGAGCTGTTCGGACCCATCGTCGCCGACGCGATGCGCCTTCTTCGGGGACAGGCGCACCAGGCTGGCGATGCTCGCCCGCGCGCCGAGGGCAGTGCGCGTCTCGACCAGATTCGCCAGAAGCAGGAAGAACGCCACGACGCCCGCGGCCTTGTAGTCCATGGCGGTAAGGGCTGCGATCACCGCCAGCGCCACCAGCTCCTCCATGTGGGACTCCCCCCTCAGCAGGTGCTTGACGGCGTGCCACACAACCGGCGCCCCCAGCAGCAGCGCTCCGATAAGGGCCAGCGTGTCGCTGTAGAAGTTGTAGCTCTTCGCCCCGATCTGAACCGCTTGTGCGGCCCAGATCCAATCGGCGACGTACGAGGTAAGCACCAGCACGCCTCCACAAAGGATCGCGATGATTAAGATGCTGGCGCGACCGGTCTGGGCCTTCACTGAATCGGTCAATATGTCGTGAGCCATGGTCTGCTCCGTGGGATGTTCAGCCCATCTATCCGCAAGCTACGCAGTATGATAGGCCTGAGCAAGAAGAACACATACCTTACTAAAACACACCGATAGCGCGGCGTGTCGTTTGATTCTACGCCGCGGTATTTCGGGCGGTTCTTCAGAAAACAGGATTTTATCGATCATAATAGGGACGACATCGCGATTTACAAGCAAACTCGCCGGGCGCTACCGCTTCGGTCGCCCGCCAGACGCCTTGCGTTTTATTGATTTCAGCTTCTCACCATCCCAGTCCATTACAAGTCTGTCCCGTCCCGGTGCGGGATGCTTATCGAAGATATAGGCCGCCAACAGGGGCAGTGAGACGCTCGGTTCCACCCATGCCATAGCAAAATGCGCCTCTTTGCGAATCTTACCCCAGGATTGCGCCTCCCCCAGCGTCGAGCCTGACAGTCCGCCGTCCTGGGTCACGGCCGTGGTTACCTGAATCGCGTAATCGTGCCCGCGCTCCTGGCCCCAGATGTACGCCGTCACGATCGAGTCGTTGATGTAGTTCTTGGGTACGCCGCCGGCGACGTAGATGGCAGCGGTCTTGGGGCTCTTCACGACGATCTGCGCCAGCTCGTAGTTGTCACGTATAGCGTCGATGGCGATCCCGGGGCGGTTGTCCCGCCGACAGCGGAAATAATGCTCCGTAAGCCCGATACCAATGGAAGAATCATTCAGCGCGGGGCAGAAGACCGGAACGCCCAGCTTGTGGCACTGATAGAGTATCGACTCCGGATCGTCGAGCTTGGCGCCGAGAAAATCGAGAAACGCCCGAGAAGAATAGTTTCCCGGCGTCAGCTCGTCGGCGATCCGCCCGCACCACGTGTCGGTGTCCCAGAACTTCTCCTCGTCCACGTAGGTGTCGTAGATTCGGTCGATTCGCAAATCTCGAAGCCGCTTGTCGTCCGCCGCGGGCGTGCCAATGTAATGCCCGAAGCCCTTGGCCTGATAGATGTCCTGATATATGATCGCGCCGGTGGAGACCACCACGTCAACATATCCGCCGACCACCAGATCGCGAATGACTCTCCGCAGGCCCGCAGCAATGAGCGGCCCGGCAAGGCCGAGCATAACGGTCGGCCGCGCCCTGTCCTTGTACATCCGCCCAAGCACATCCGCACACGCCCCAAGGTTACGGGCCTGTATGGACATCCGGCCCATCTGCTCAACCAGGTCGCTGGCGCGCATCGCCTTGCGAATCCGGATCGGTTGGACCTTCTGGGAAAGGATCTTCCGCTTCGTTGTCTTTTCCCGCGGCCCCAAAGGCACGTACGACCACAGGTCGTCGTAACGCACCAGCGTCTTGGGCCTCTTAGCTCGCTTTTTTCCCGCGGCCAATCTAAACGTCCTTTCTGCAATCTTTCTGCAATTCTTCTGCAATTCTTCTGCGACAAAGCATTCTCGGCGGCGCGCCCATCCCCAACGGCGCACACCTCGACAAATCATGAGCCGCCCGGATTGTATTCATGGAGCGGCGGCGGATAAAGACTCCTAAAGAGAAAACTCCACCGTCCGGTCTTCCACTGTGGAGTACGGTCGGTTAAAGAGATATGATAAAATCAGCCGACGTGTGAGATAGGATGGTACGATGAGCATATATGAAGCCAGTGTAGAAGCTGAGTTTGTGGCCGCCCACGCGATACCGCTGCCGTATGGCGACTTGGAGCCGAGGCACAAACACACCTGGAAGGTGACGGCGACGTTTCGCTCGCAGCAAGTCGACCAAACGACGGGCGTGGTGATCGATTTTGAGAAGGTCAAGGAAGCCATGGAAACGATTACCATCGGGCTGGAGGGTAAGGACCTCAACAAGCTCGATTTCTTCTCGGACGGGAGGGCTTCAGCTGAACGAGTCGCCGAGTTCATCGCCTGCAGGCTTGGGACGCTTCTGGGCGGCTCGACGGCGCTGTACTGCCTCAGACTGTCCGAAGCGCCCGGGTGCACCGCGGCGTTCTACCCGCAGGAGGGCGAGACACACACAGGCTAAAAGCCCGTCCCACCAGAGGGATTGGCAGGGATTACCCGAAGCGTACATGCACCCATAGGATAGATATTCGTGAACTACAAGTGCGACAAGTGCGACAAGCCTGCGACGGTGTTCCTGACCGAGATCATCGACGGTAACAAGATCGAAAAGCATCTTTGCGAGGATTGTGCCGCGGCGGAAGGCATCACGATCAAGGCCTCCATCCCGATCAGCCAACTGCTGGAGGATTTCATCCTGCAAAGCTCCGACGGCGAGCAGATGGGCCAGCTGAGGTGCGACGTATGCGGCCTGACGCTCTCGGAATTCCGCAACCAGGGCGTGCTGGGATGTCCGAACGATTACGAGGCCTTCAAAGTGGCCCTTGAGCCCCTGCTGGAGAGGGCCCACGAGGGCGCTACACACCATATAGGGAAAGTCCCGCATCGGGCCGACAGCCTTCAGAAGAAAAACACCGCCATTCTGCGCCTGCGGGCCCAGTTAAAGCAGGCCGTTACCGCCGAGCACTACGAGCAAGCGGCCCGGCTGCGGGACCAGATAAAGGAACTTGAGAACGCATGAAGCTGGCTGACCTCACACAGCGCGGCGGGGAGTGGCTCCGCGGGGCCGGGCCCATGCACGACGTGGTCATCTCCTCGCGAGTGCGCCTGGCACGCAACATTGCAGGGATGCCCTTCCTGTCCCGATGCACGACCCAACAACAGCAGGAATTGGAAGCCCGCCTCCGCGAGCGAATCCTCAAGGCCCGCCTCGCACAGGAAGTATTCTACGTGGACCTTCAGGCGGCGGGGGAGCTGGACCGGAAACTGCTCGTCGAGAGGCACTTGATTTCCCGTCAACAGTCCGACGGAAAGCACCCGCGCGGCGTGGCGGTGGCGGCGGATGAGACGCTCGCCATCATGGTCAACGAAGAAGACCACCTGCGGATGCAGGTTCTGCGCAGCGGGCTGCAATTGGGCGACGCCGTCGAGGAGATCAATCGGCTGGACAACCGGCTGGAAACTGAGTTGGACTTCGCCTTCCACAGCAAGTACGGGTACCTGACCGCCTGTCCGACAAACGTCGGGACGGGCCTGCGCATCAGCGTCATGCTGCACCTACCGGCGCTGAAGATGAGCGGTGAGATAGAAAAGGTCTTCCGCGCCGCCAGGGACCTTCACTTGGCGATCCGCGGGCTGTACGGCGAAGGGACGGAGGCCAGCGGAGATTTCTACCAGATCTCCAACCAGATCACCCTGGGTAAAACGCAAGAGCAGATCATAGACGAGTTCTGCCAGCAGATAATACCGCACTTCATCGAATACGAGCGCAAGGCCAGGGAATCGCTCATGAGCGACCGCCTCACATCCCTACAAGACAAGGTCTATCGGGCGGTGGCGATTCTGCACGCTGCCAGGACCATCAGCTCCCAAGAGACCATGTACATGCTGTCGCTGACGCGGATGGGTATACATCTTGGTGTCGTCAGCAAACCGGACCTCAAGACAATCAATGAACTGTTTCTTTTGACCCAGCCCGCGCACTTGCAGAGAATACTGAGCCGCCAAATGTCGTCAAACGAGCGTGCAGAAGCCCGGGCCACCTTCATCCGCGGGCGACTCGTCCAACCATGACCGAGCCAAAAGACACCAACGAGCAGCAGGCGGTGCGATTGGGAACGGTGGCGGCCGTGGGGTTCGAGGACTTCCCGCCGGGCGAGTGGCTCGCCTGCTTCCGCCAGCTCGGGTGTCGGGTCGTCCAGGCATATCGAAATCCCAAGGCCGGGGTAACCGTCGAGCAAATCAAAGACGCCATAGCACAAGGCCAGATGCCCTGCGACTCCCTGCACGGGATATTCGGCGAGCAGTACGATCCGTCCGCTCCGAAGGAGGAAGCCCGCCGGTTCGCCGTGGACACGTTCAAGGCTGAAGGCGAGCTGGCCCTGGCCCTGGGCGGATCGCTGGTGGTGGTCCACTGCTCGACCATACGCCACGAAGGCGTCAGCACCCAAGAGCGGACCCGGCGCCTGGCGCAACTGGAAAAGTCCATCGCCGAGCTGGGCCGGTTCGGGCACGGCATGGGCGTCAGATACGCCTTCGAGAACCTCCCGGCGTATCACCCTATTGGGTCCGATGTTGCAGAGCTGGCGGCGATCCTGGACAAGCTGCAAGCCCCCAGCACAGGAATCTGTTTCGACACCGGCCACGCCAATATGGTCTCCAGCGCCGCTGAGGAGCTATCACAAGTCGGGAAGCAAATGATCTACCTGCACTTCTCGGACAATTCCAGCCGATCCGACGACCACGACATGCCCACCTGCGGAACATTAGACTGCCATACCGTCGCACGCCAGGTTCACCAAATAGGATACAGCGGAACGATGATGCTCGAGGTGTTCCTCCCGATCGATAGGCTCAAAGAGCTTATCGACGAAGGTTGCGGCGAAAGGCTTGCGAAGATCGTGGGGATCGCCAACGGGCGGGAAGGCCCGTAGCTAGAGCAACTGGCGAGACACCCAGCAGTTGACTTGCCGCCCGCCCCCCTGCCCGTTACAGTTGCCCCATGCCCCAGCAACGCAAATCGCCAACCCTCGCCCTGCCGAAAAACTCACGCACCCGGGTTTGGGCGATGATCGTAGTGGCCGCCCTGACGCTTACCGGGGCGGCGGCGGGGCTGTCCTATGTTTGGAATCACGACATCTTCTGGCACCTCGCCGCCGGCGAATGGATGTTGGACAACGCCCGGGTGCTGGGGACCGACCCGTTCAGCATCGACCCCGAACCACAATGGATCAACGTCCATTGGCTCTTCCAGCTCATCGTCGCAGTGCTGCATCGGATCGGCGGGTTCGAGCTGCTCAGCGTCCTGAAGGCAGCCCTCAGCGCCGCGGCGCTGCTTGTGTTCGCGCTGGCGTTGCGGCGGCGCGTCGCGCGGGGATGGTTGATCGTTTGCGGCCTGGCGATGCTGCCGGTCATGGACTACCGCCTCCGCGTCCGCCCGGAGATCTTCACGCTGGTGTTTCTCATCTTGACGATCGTGCTGATCGAGCATGTCCGCCGTGGCGGCCGGGCCGAACGGTTATGGTGGCTCGTCCCGCTGATGTTGGTCTGGGCCAACATGCACGGGCTGTATGTCCTGGGTCTGGGCCTTGTCTGGTCGACGGTCCTGGGCGCGCTTGTGGATCGCGCGCTGGGCCGCTCTGTGGTTGGTGAGATTCTTACGCAAAGGGCCCTGGCGCCGATTATCGCGGGCACTGTGGCGGTTCTGATATCCCCCTGGCCCGTCACCTCAGCCGCCCAGCCCCTGCTGCTTTGGACGCGCATCTCCGGACAGACCGCCTACTACACCTACGCCGTCGCCGAGCTGAGGCCCGGGTGGGACGTATTCTGGAGGTTTCCCGCGGCGCTTGGTCTGCTGGTGGCGGCCGGGGCGGCGATGATCGCCAACCGCCGCGCCGTCCCGCTGGCGCATGTGGTCTGGGTTTTAGCGTTTGCGGCCCTGGGCGGGTTGGCGATCCGCAACGTGGGGCTGATCGGTCCTGTCGGCGCGTATCTGCTGGCCGCGCACGGCGAGGATCTGATCAAGAAGCTCGCGGCCAGACCACGCATGAACCGGTTCGGCCCGATCGCCAACGCCGCCGCGGTTATCCTGGCCGGTGCGGTCGCGGTCGGATACGCAACCGGTCTGACCTACCGCATCGGGGGGACTCAAAAAGCTTTTGGGGCCGGGTTGCGGGAAGAACACTATCCAATCAAAACAGCCGAATTCCTCCGCAACCTATCCGCCGATGGCGACGTCTTATGCGCCAACTTCGGCGACGCCGGCGTTTTCATCTACCACTGCTACCCGCGTCGACGCCTGTACATGGACGGGCGTCTGGAGGCGCACTCGCTGGAGCGGTTCATTCGCCAGCACCGGATCTACAACGCATTGCGAACGGCCCGGACAGCTGGAAGCGTCGAACTGCCCGATGAGGTCCGCTTCATAATTATCCGCAGCAACAACCGCCAACACCTTCAGGCACTGACCGCGTCGGATCGCTTCAAACTGATCTACATCGACCCGGCTGCGGTCTGTTTTGCTCGCCTGGACTTTCCCGGCGGCTGGGCCGGGACGAAACAGTTACCCGACAAGCCCAATCTGGATCAGTTCGACTTACCGCTCGACGTGCTGGTTCGCCAAACAACTCGGCGGCGAACCTGGTACCGTCAATCCGTCCAGTCGCGCCGCCTCAAGCTCGGTGAGCTTTTCTTGTCGCTCGCCGGGCCGGAAATACCGTCTCCCCAAATGGACAACACACTGCGGCGCCGCTGCGCCCTGCTGGCGATGCGATACTGTCTCGCCGCCGGAACCGACGGCGCCGCCGATCCGCAACTGGCGGCTGGACGGGAGGCAGAGGCATGGGCGGTACTGGCGAGGCTCACCAAAACCACACCAGAACCTGTTGCGCCGGTGGACATCGACACGGCCAGGGCGCTGTATCTGTTCGAGCACCTGGACACCCGCCGCCTGAGCGGGACGGACCGGGTCGCTTTGGCGCTTCAGCGCATCCGGACGATGTTGCAGGGACGGCAGCTGGATGCGGCAAGTGAGGCGATGGTGGACTTTATGGAATCCCTCCCGCCGGCCCAGCGGGTGAATCCTCCGGACCAGTACGTGAAGGTTCGCAATATGATCGCCGACCAACTGGCCGCCTCGCGGGTCCGCCTGCACGCCAGGAACGTGGCAGATCTGCCCATCCGGGGTCGCGTCGAGGCGATGACGAGCGATGACGTCGGCCTTGTTCAGATGGCGATCGCCCAGTTGCGTTCGGCCGGACAGCTTAGCGCAGAAGAGGCCATGCTGCTGGGGGATCTGCTGTTGGGTATGGGCCGAACGGACCAAGCCCGCCAAACATACGGCCGCGTGAAACTCCCACAGGCCGAACAATGGCGGCTCAAGCTGCGCGAAGCGCTGTGCGACTGGGCCGAAGGTAAGCTCTCCTCCGCCGCCAATGCACTAGCCGATCTTACCGCCCCCGACCGGCCCGTCGCCCAATACTACCACGCCGCCATCGGCGAACGCCTCGGCCGCAGCACCTGGAGCGTATCACGTGCTCTTGCGTCCGATCTTATTTTCTGTCCCGTTCAGGAGGCGTTTGATATTGGTGCGGTGGCGGATGAGGATCAGCGACACCATAACCCCCGCGAACCCAAGTAGCGGCCAGAGACGCACGACGGGGTGGTTGAAAATGGCAAATAGCGGGAGGAACGCAAGCGCCGCGACAATACTTCCCAGCGAAACGTACCGGGTTATCAGCGTCACGGCGATCCATATCCCCAGGGCCCCCAGGCCGGCGAGGGTCAGATAAGGATAGACGCCCAGCACCACGCCCAGCGCGGTCGCCACTCCCTTCCCGCCGCGAAACCCCAGCCAGAAGCTGAAGACGTGCCCCAGAATCACACCGCACCCAACGCCGACCCAGGCCCCCTGGACGAGCACGCCCGGTGCGCCTTGGGCGGGGCCCAACAGCACCGCAGCCGCAGCGGCCGGGATAAGGCCCTTACCCATGTCCAGGAAGAAACACAGATACCCCCATCGTCGCCCGACGGCGCGGGCGACGTTGGTGGCGCCTACGTTCCCGGACCCGACCTTGCGCAAATCGACGCCGCATGCTCGGGCGATCAACACGCCGAACGGAGTCGAGCCGATCACGTACGCCGCCACCGGAAACACCAGCAGCAATATCCAGGGATTCTCGCTCATTTTGGTTTGCGTATCTCGGCGTATGCACCGAGCAGCTCATCGACGTGCCGGTCCATGCTAAGCGCATCGGCGGTCTGGACGCACTGTTGGGCCCGCGCGGCCCGCGTGGCCGGATCCGTGAGTTCGTCCATCGCAGCAACCACCGCACGGGTGTCCCTGGGGGAGCTTACGACGAGACCCGCCCCGGCGGTGGAAAGGATTTCGGCGGCCCCGTTGAACACGGTCGTAATCGCCGGGACGCCCCAGCGCACGGCCTCCAGCACCACGCGGCTGCACGGGTCGTACCAGCTCAGCAGGATGCAGGCGTCGGCCGCGGAATACCACTGGAAGATGTCATCGGTGGGAGCGACGAACAAGACGCACGGCCCGATATCGCGCAGCGATGCATGGCGGAGATAGTTCTCGGGGTTATGGCGGCCTATCACGACCAGCCGCCCGTTTATCCGCCCGTGGTACGAATGAAACCACTTCGCAAAGGCTGAGATCGTATCGGCGACGCCCTTGAGGCCGAAGTTCCTGGCGATTGTCAGGAAGACAGGATTGTCGCCGGCGACCCCCAGCAGGTACCGACGCCGCTGCCGCCAGTGGGCGACCTGTTCGGCGTCAACGTTGGGGACGTCGACGGCGTTGTAGATCACGCGGACGCGCTGCTGCCGCCGGTAGTGGGTCTTGAATTCTTCGGCGACCATTTGGCTGACGGCGAGGCACAGGACGTTCGGGTCGCAGAGGACCTGCTGTTCCAGCTTCGCCATTAGCCGCCGGTGAGCATTAACGGGTCCCAGAAGCTTGCGCAGGGGCCCCAACGGACCCCAGCGGCGTGCGCTGCCGGCGATTTGACCCGGTATTGTACCGCCGCGCGGCTGATAGACGTTCGCCCCGGGTATCGGTAATGTTGCGTGAACGATATCAAACCGCCCGCCGTCAATGGTATCCCTCACGGCGCGGACGAAGTTGGCGAGTCGCTGGGCCTTGTTCAGCCCGCGCCGTCCGAGCTGCTGGACCGTCACGCCATCGGAAGCCCACGAGCCGCTTTGGCACAGGATCGTCACCTCCTGACCGCGGCGTGACAGGGAAGAGGCCATTTGTGCGATCGATATCTCGCGGCCGCCGCGATTCAGATCCATGCGTTCTATGACAAGGGCTATTCTCATTCGGAAGCTTCGCCCTCTTCCCTGCTGCGCACTTTGCGTTTCGTGTGGCGGCGCATTGACGCAACCTTTCGGTCAATGGCGCGGCTGTACCGCCACCAGAGGCGCTGCCCGCGCTGTTGTATATACTGGCGCATGAAAGCATCCCAGTAGTTGTCGATCCAGTCGCCGGGCATCGAGTGCTTCAGTTGGGCCAGGTCCTTGGCGCGCCAGCGGAAGGCCCGCCATCGCGGGCGGAACATCCTGGCAAGATCGATCAAATGCAGTTGCACCCGGTCGGACGAGCAGTCTAGAAAGACGTGGGAAGCGTACAGGTCGCGGTGGACGTAACCGGCGTCGTGGAGCCTGCGAACCAGGTCCGCCAGGTCCCGCGTGAACGCCTCGACGTCGGCGGCGTGGTCCTGCTGAAACTGTCGGAAACACCGCTCCAGGGCGTCGCCCGGGACGGCCGTGACCACAAGATAGCTTCTTGGGGGACCGGGCTTGTTGGGCTCCTCGCCAAAGATCACCTCCTGCATCGTCCCAACCCCGGCCCGGCGGGCGGCGCGGATGTTTTCGACTTCTATTCCCCCCGCGCTGCAGCCCCGCCCGTATGTAAACCACCGCCGCAGACGCGCCAGCAGCGGGTCAGGCCCGTATCGTTTCATATACAGTTCATGCTTCTGTCCCGCATCGTCGGTAATTGACAATCGCGTCCGGGACCGATGGCCCAGCCCTTTCTTGACAAGCTCTTGCCCCCCTTTATGGGCAAAGGCGCCATAGACGGTATCAAGCCCTTCTCGCTTCAGGGCCGCTAGTAAAGGCGAGATGTCCTGACTGGTGGTGTTCACTGCACGTTCTCCTGCAAGGGTTCGCCCGGATTATCCAGCAGCTCATCAGCGGCGGCCAGGACCATCTGGGGCGTGATCGCAGACATGCACCGATGATACAAAGGCCCGGCCGGGTTGGGGCAGAGCTTCTGTTGGCACGGGGCGCACGGGACGTCAACGCGGACGATCCGCTGGTGGTCGTAGTAGATTTCGGTCCACCGCGGGTCCGTGCTGCCAAAGACCGTCACGACGCCGATCCCGAACGCAGCGGCAATGTGCCTGGCGCCGGTGTCGTTGGTGATCAGTAAATCGCATCGCCGCATCAAGCTCTTGAGCAATCCGATGGTGTTGTCGCGCTGAGCGAAGTTCACAAGCGGGGTGTGCTGCATCGCTGCGGCGACCTGTGCGGCGACCGGCCTCTCGAGGGGGGCGGCGTTGATGATAATCTGCACGCCGCGTTTTTCTATCAGCGCGTCTGCGACGGCAGCGTAGCGGTCAGGATCCCACATCTTACTGACACCGAAAGACGCGCCCGGATTCAGCATTACCAAGGGCTTGCCAGGCTCAAAGGCGGCCTGTTGCAGGATGGACTCGGCGTCGGCCTGGCAGGATTCGCTTACCGGTAAGGACATCCGCCGCGATTCGCTACCTGCCCCCAGCAGACCCGCCAAGCCCAAATAGTAATCGATTGCAGGGACGGGGGTGAATCTGCCTTTCTCATCCCGGGTGGGCGCGAGTTTATCGGTCAGCATCCATCCTCTCCCGTCGCGGTCGTACCCGGCGATTCGCCTCACCCCGCCCACCCGCGTCAGAAGCGCCGCCCGGAAGCTATTGGGAAAAAGCACCGCCAGGTCGTAGTGGGATGAACGGATCTTACCAGCCAACCTTAGAAAGCCCAACGCCCTGTTCGCACGGTCAGATTCATCGACGATCCATTCATCGACCCACTCGGCGGGTTGGAGGATCTCCAGTGCGGTCCGCTGGCCCAGACAGGCGATATGGGCATCGCCGAAACACCGGCACAGCGCGTCGAAGGCGGGGGTCGCCATTACCACGTCGCCAACCCAGTTCGGCAGGAGAATCACGATTCTCTGTCCGGAGGACATGGGGGCATTTTAGCGACTGACGACGCCAATGAGTAGAAGTTGCAAGACCAATGGCCCCCTGCGGCGGCGCTCGGGCAAACATGTCAGTGGATCAAACAGACAACAAGAGGTACCCACCAAAACCATTGACATCCCCGGTCAGGATCTGTCAGACTCGCCCACCGCAGCCTTACCGCAAGCGAAAAGCTACCAAGCTAACTGACGGCGTTGTGCAGTGAAGGAGCCTGACATGGCGAAGCATTCTATGGGACTTTCGATGGACGAGGTGTACCGGCGAATGGTCGCCGAGGCCAGGGCGTCCGAGGGGTACGAGACACGCAAGAGGGGTGAATCCGTCACTGCATGGGGCCGACGAGCGCGGGGTAAGTTGCTTCAGGTACTGGGGATCGACGGGAAGCCCAAGAAAAAACCGCCCGTCCGCATCGTAGGGCAGGTCCAATGCGACGGGTACACCCGCCACCGCGGGTACATGATCGCCGCCGACGAACTGGCCGTGCCGTTCTATCTGCTCAGCCCCGACCCCAAACCACGTGGGAAGGTCGGTCTGTGCCTGGCGATTCACGGGCATGGACCGGGCAAGGCGATCCCGGTTGGGATGGCGACCGACGAAGAGGGAAGGGAATTACTTGCCCAGGGCGATCGCGACTATGCGGTGCAGGCCGTCAAGCGAGGTTGGATCACCATCGCGCCGGATCTCCGCGGGTTCGGCGAGCTGATGTTCCGCCAGGATGTCGCGATGGAATGGCTAAGAAGCTGCGAACGTGCGGCGCCACGAGCGGCACAGTTAGGCAAACCGTTGATGGGCCAGCGGGCCTCAGACATCATGCAGTTCGTCGATTATGCGCTATCGCGCAAGGACATAGACCCCCGTCGCATCGTTATCACGGGCAACAGCGGAGGCGGGATGATGAGCCTGTTCACCGCTGCGGTCGATCGGCGGATCACAGCGGCGGCGCCAAGCTGCTACTTCTCCAGCTTCGCTTCCAGCATCATGGCGATGCGGCACTGCAACTGTAATTACGTTCCCAACCTTCAAAACGTGGCCGAGATGTCGGACATCGCCGGGTTGATCGCCCCCAGGCCGCTGCTTATCATCGCCGGGACCAAGGACCCGATCTTCCCGATCGACGCAGCTCGGGAGAGCTTCGCCAAGGTGCAGAAGATCTACACCGCCGCGGGGAAGGGCGACAATGTTGAATTGTATGAGGGTCCGGGTTCCCACCGCTACTACGCCGACCGGGTTTGGGATTTTTTCGCCGAGAAGCTCGCCGAAAAACTCCCGTAGGCCCCGCCGAGGCACATGTTACAGGCCCGCGATAGCGAACTCCGACCAGGAGATCCGCCGCGTCAGATTAGCCACCTTCGCCCTGCCCTTACCGACGAACACGGTCCGCATCCCCGCCTCGGAGAATGCCCTGGCGGCGGAGGAGGAGGTGCAGACACCGACGTTCAGGCCGTCAAACATCCCACGCAGGACGGACAACTGGCTTTCCAGCCGCGATTCGAACACCACGCGCGGGAGGTTGAACCGGCCCGAACGGATGATGTGCCATCTCGTTCTTCGCCAGGGCAGAATCGGCCCCTCCGGGTATCCCAACGCCTGGAGATCCTGATGGGCCCTCTGGTACCTGCTGACAGATCGCCTGGACAGATACAGAACGTTCGCCTTGCGAGCGGCCTCGGAAATGGCCCGCACGGCATCGACGACGTGTCGGCTGCCCCCCCTCGGTAAGCAGTCCAGGTCGACCACGATGATGTCCCTGTCGGGACTCATCACATACATCGTCGCCGCCCCTTCCACCTCTTCGCCCTCAAAATCCTGGTGGGCGACGGTGAGGTGGTATGTCCCGGGCTCAGACGGTGCTCGAATCACGCTGCCGGCGTAACCCGTCTTGTCGGTATACCCCGCCCGCATGTCCTTCAAGTCGATCCGGAATCGCAGGGGAGCATCGTCGACGGGCATGGAAAGAACGAAGAAATCGTTCCGCTGGAGTCTGGCAGCGACGACCCCCTCCGCCCCGGCGGGGGCGATGTGATCCGGAACCGTCAGGATATAGTATCCTCCGCAGCCTCCGGTGCAGGTAAGGCAGATCAACAGCATGAATCCGACCGCGTTTAAGGTTCTCATGACATGCGGATTAGGCACAAACCGAAATGATTTGTCAAATCTTTGCCGCGTCAGCTATGAAATCAATACGGTCGAAGGCTTTCAGATGCCGATACAAATCTAGGTCGAAATCCCCTCCCACTACAAAGGCCCGATAGCAACGGAGAAGTGATGCCCACCGACAACGAATTCATGCACGACGACACGTGGCGGCTCTTTCGGATCATGAGCGAGTTTGTCGAGGGTTTCGAGACGATGAGCCAGGTAGGCCCGGCCGTGAGCATCTTCGGGTCGTCCCGGACACCTCGATCACACCACCATTACAAAAAGGCACGGACGCTGGCTCGCATGCTTGCCAAGAAAGACTTCGCGATCATCACCGGCGGCGGGCCCGGGATAATGGAGGCCGCCAATAGAGGCGCCTACGACGTCGGCGGGATCTCCGTCGGGCTGAACATCATGCTCCCCATGGAGCAAAGGTCAAACCCATACATCACTACGTCGCTTGATTTCAGATACTTCTTCGCCCGCTTGGTGATGTTCGTCAAGTATGCCTCTTCCTTCATCTGTTTTCCCGGCGGGTACGGGACGCTGCACGAGTTCTTCAACTCCATGTCGCTGATCCAGACCGCCAAGGCAGAACGCTTCCCGGTGGTCCTGATCGGACGAAGCTATTGGCGCGGACTGGTGGACTGGATGTCCAAGTCCATGCTGCGCAGTACGTACAAGAAAATCGATCCTGCCGACCTGAAGCTGTTCACCGTCACAGACAGCCTCAACGAGGCGGTAAGGATCGCAGTTGAGGCACGAGAACAGGCGAAGCAACGAGAAGCCGAACCCGCCCGCATCGGTGTGCACCAAATCACCGGCGAGGGTACATTCGCCGGGAAACCGCCGATCATACACCCACCCCCCAAAGCAAGACGCAAACGGCGGAAAAAATAATCTCCCCGCCGTCCTTGCCGGACACTTCAACCGCACCATACAATGCCACCTCCCACGTGCGGACTACATGAGACTTCGCCGATGCGCGTTGCCTTTATCCATGAATGGCTTTCAACCTACGCGGGCTCGGAGCAATTGCTCGAGCAGATGCTGGACCTCTTCCCCCATGCCGATGTGTTTTGCATAGTCGATTTCCTCCCCGCCGCCCATCGCGACTTTCTGAAAGGCAGATCCGTCAGGACATCCTTCATCCAGAAGCTTCCTCGAGCCCGCAGTAAGTTCAGAAACTACCTACCGCTGATGCCCCTGGCCGTGGAGCAGTTCGACCTTTCTTCCTACGACCTGGTGATATCTAATTCCCACGCCGTCGCCAAAGGCGTGCTGACAAGCCCGCATCAGCTCCACCTGTGCATGTGCCTCTCGCCCATACGCTACGCTTGGGACTTGCAACAACAGTATCTTTCTGCCAGCGGACTGGAGCGGGGCATGAAGGGCTGGTTGGTAAAGGCTGTGCTGCATTACATCCGGATGTGGGATGTCCGCAGCGCCAACCGCGTCGATCACTTCATGGCGATATCCAAATTCATCGCCCGGAGGGTCCGCAAATACTACCGTCGAGAGGCGACCGTAATCTACCCGCCGGTGGACACGGGGGCGTTTCCGCTGCATACGGAGAAGGAAGACTTCTACCTGACCGCATCCCGTATGACGCCGTACAAGCGCATGGACCTGATCACCAAAAGCTTCTCGCTCATGCCGGACAAGAAGCTGATCGTCATCGGCGACGGACCCGACCGCAGGAGAGTCCGGTCCAACGCCGCTTCCAACGTCCAGTTCCTCGGACACGTCGACCGAAAAGTCCTGATCGATCATATGCAGCGTGCCAAGGCGTTCATATTCGCAGCCGAGGAAGATTTCGGAATGGTCGTCGTCGAGGCCCAGGCCTGTGGGACGCCCGTGATAACCTTCGGGCGGGGCGGAGCAACCGAAATCGTCATCGATGGGCAGACCGGAGTCCACTTCGCCCAACAGACCGCCCCCTGCATCGCCAAGGCCGTCCAAAGGTTCGAATCGCAGGCCTCCAGCTTCGATCCCCAGAAAATCCGCGCCAACGCCGAACGATTCAGCATCGAGCGATTCCGAAGCGAATTTACCCAGATCGTCGACCGCCAGTACGCCAAGTTCAAGCAGGGCCTGAGCGAATAGTCTCCGCAAAGATGCTTCGTGCCTACGGAACAGGGTCCCAGCGGCCCTTGGCAAATGGGTGGCACCGCAGAATCCGCCGTAGACCCATGGCAAGTCCACGTACAGGGCCGTACTTCGAGACGGCCTCTATAAAATACTCGCTGCAAGTGGGAGTGAAGCGGCACTGCATCCCGACGATGGGCGAGAGGGTTACCTGATACAATCGCACAAACACGATCAGCACCCGCTTGGCGGCGGTCGTCACTGCGATTAAGGGCCGCGGCCGGATCACGACCCCACCTGCCCGCTCTGGTCCCCGGTTACTCGCGGGGCCAGTGCCTTCAGCGAACGGATGAGCTTTTCCAGCGTCAGTTCAACGCCGACATGCGATAGGATCACGTAGTCGTAGCCGCTCGGCAGGTCACAGCGGGCAAGACGAAACGCCTCGCGGCACAGGCGCTTGATGCGATTGCGCCGCACCGCGCCGCCGTGCCTCTTGGTAACAGCCACCCCCAGGCGGGCACAAACTCCCATGTCCGCATTCGGCAGCGCCCGCAAGATAATCAGTGAGTCCGAGGCCCGCCTGCCCTGCTGGAAGACGCGGGAGATTTCCTTGTTCCGTTTGATGCGGTACTTCTTCCCGGCCCGCAGGTCAAGTCGATTGTCTCGGCGTGCTTCGCTCATCTTGCGCTGTGCGGCCCCAACAGTGGCGTTTGCGCTGGAGACCAGGCTTCATTTCAGATGGATCATCGCCTTGACCACACCATCGCGGTAATCGGAAACCAGATCGAACGCCTCTTTCGTCTGATCCATGGAGAAATGGTGCGTCACAAGCGGATCGAGATTAACTTTCCCGCCGGAGAGCATCTCGATCGCCTCCGCAACACAGTTGTTCTGCCGGCGGACGTTCTGGATGTGAAGCTCCTTGCGGCGAATCGCGTCCATGTCGAAACTGATACGCCCGGTCTCGGGAATCCCGACGATCACGAGCACCCCGCCGGGGGCGAGCAGCTCGACACCCTGGTCCAGAGTCTCCTGCTGCCCGGCACATTCGACCACACAGTCCAGCCCGGCCGGCTCGCACTGGGTGATCGCGGGCACTATGTCCTGGCGGGCGGCGTTACCAGTCCAGTTCGCCCCAAGCTGTCGCGCCACGCCCAAGCGTTCATCCAGCAAATCCGTTACGTACGTCGTGCATCTCCAAGCCGCTCTAACAGCACCCAGGACGCTCAGGCCCATAGGTCCGGCCCCAAGGATGGCGATCCTGGTCCCGTCGCCCTGTGCGGCGAGGCGTTGGGCGTGAAGGGATATCGAGAACGGCTCGATCAGCGCTGCCTGGTCAAAGGTCATGCTATCTGGGATCGGGTAGCAGCAGGCGGCCGGGATGGCGACCAGTTCAGCCAGACAACCTTCTATCTGGCCCGGGCAACCCATGAACTTCTGTTGGCGGCAGGTGTGGGGGCGGTGCGATTGGCACTGATCGCACTGACCGCAGGTTATCAGCGGATCGACGGCTACGCGGTCCCCGGGATTGAGCTTACCCGCCTCCGGGCCGACCTGAATCACTGTAGCGGCGAACTCATGCCCCACCCGCCATGGGAAACGCACTATCTGGTCGCCGATCCGCCCAGTGCGGTAGTAGTGCATGTCCGACCCGCAAACACCCATCACATCGACCCGAAGCAGCACCGCGTCAGGGCGATCCAGCTCGGGGTCCGGAGCGTCACGAATCTCCACCTGCCTGATACCTGTAAGGAAAGCAGCCTTCATTCCCAGGTTCCTCAATGAATACATCCGCATGATGAAGCAACTCATAGTATGGTCAAAACCAACAGATATGAATCGCATTTTTTTTTACAAAGGCGCGGTGCCCCTTGTGGTAAGCTTTTTGATCTCCGCCGAGGCGGCGGATAAAACACCATGACCACATGTTGAACTGCGCCCTGCTGGAGTTTGCCAATGCGGATTATCGTCCCGATAAAGCAGGTCCCCGAGACCAACGCCGTGAAGATGGACGAGGAGACCGGCACGATGATCCGCGAGGGGGTCGAGGCGATCATCAATCCGCTGGACCTGTACGCTATCGAGATCGCAATCCAGCTTCGCGAGGCCCACGGCGGCGAGGTGACAGCCATTTCCATGGGCCCGCCCAACGCCGTCAAGGCGCTGCGCGAGGCCGTCGCGATGGGGTGTGACTCGGCGGTGCTGATTTGTGACAAGCGTTTCGCCGGGTCGGACACCTGGGCGACCAGCTACGTCCTGGCGGGGGCGATACGCCGGCTCGGCGAGGTCGATTTGATCCTTTGCGGCGAGCGGGCCACCGACGGAGATACGGGGCAGGTCGGGCCCGGGATCGCCTCGTTTCTGGACCTCCCGGCCGCGACGTACGTGGCGAAGATCGACGAGGTCGGCGAACAGACACTCCGCCTCCGCCGCCTCGTCGAGGACGGGTACGAGATACTCGAAGTCGATCTGCCCGCCTTGTTGACCGTGGTCAAGGAGATCGCCGACCCGCGCCTCCCTACTCTGGGCGGCAAGAAGAAGGCCAAGCACGTCGAGATCCCCATCTGGAGGCCCGAGGACATTGGAGTCGAACCGGACAAGATCGGGCTGAACGGGTCACCGACTCGCGTGGTGAAAATCTTCCGGCCGAAGCTGTCGCGACAGTGCCAGAAGATCGCCGCCACCGACGACGAGACCGTCGCGGACGCTGCCGATGAGCTCATGGCGTTCTTGCAGGAAAGGAACCTTCTCTAGATGAATTACGAGGGCGTATGGATTCTCGCCGAGCAGGCGGGCGGGCGCGTGCAGCGAATCAGTCACGAGCTGCTGACGCGCGGGCGCGAGCTTACCGAGAAGTTGGACACTAAGCTGACGGCGATCATCTTCGGACACAAGATCAACGGCGACGATCTGCAGGGCCTGATCGACCGCGGCGCCGATGAGGTCATCGCCACCGAATCGCCGCAACTGGAGCACTTTCTTGTCGAGCCCTACGCGGCGTGCATGTGCGATCTTATCCGCAATCGGCGCCCCCAGATCGTCATCGCAGGAGCGACCTCGACGGGCCGCACGCTCATGCCTTACGCCGCCGTCCGCATCAACGCCGGGCTGACCGCCGATTGCACCGAGCTGGATATCGAACCGGAGACGCACAACCTCCTCCAGACCCGCCCCGCCATCGGCGGGAATATCCTTGCGACGATCAAGACGCCCAAGCACCGCCCGCAGATGGCCACGGTCCGCCCGCACTCGACCAAGCCGGCAGAGAAGCAAGACGGGCGGACCGGTGAGATAACCCGCCTCGAAGCGCCTCAAGAGCTGCTCAGATCTCGCATCCGCCGGGTGGATTTCATTAAGAACGAAGATACGCACAACATCCAGGACGCCGACGTGGTCGTCACCGCCGGGAGGGGAATCAAGAAGGCCCAGAACGTCCCGCTGATCCGCTCGCTCGCCGAGGCCCTCGACGCAGCCCTGGGGGCCTCCCGCGACGTGGTCGACCGTGGGTGGTTAAGCTATCCCCATCAGGTGGGCCTGTCCGGAAAGACGGTCCGCCCGAAGCTGTACGTCGCCGTCGGCGTCTCGGGCTCCATACAGCACCTCGCCGGGATGCAGACCTCCGAAACCATCGTAGCCATCAACAACGACCCCGACGCTGCCATCTTCCGCGTGGCGGATTTCGGGATCGTCGGCGATCTGTTTGACGTCGTACCGGCAGTGCTGGAACGACTGGGCAAGACACGGAAACGGCAGGAATAGTATTCGGCGCCGCGCCTTAAGAGTCCTCAAATGCCGTCGAAAAAACGACAATACAACCCCGTTACCACCGAGATAGCGGCCAAGGTGGCGAAGATTGTCGGCGAGAAATTCGTCATCTTCGGCGACACCGAGAAGCTAGAACCGTATTCGCACGACGAGATCCCCGAGACGCGCTACGCACACATCCCCGAGTGCGTCGTCCGGCCGCACACGGCGGAAGAGATCTCGGAGATCATGAAACTCGCCAACGCCGAGCGTATCCCCGTCACCCCGCGCGGGGCCGGGTCGGGCCTATCCGGCGGGGCCGTGCCCATCTACGGCGGGATCGTCCTGCTGTGCGACCGGATGAACAGAATCCTCCAGATCGACCGCCAGAACATGATGGCTGTCGTGGAACCCGGCGTGGTGACGAACGAGATCAACGACGCGGCGAAGGAGTATGGGTTGTTCTACGCGGGGTATCCGATGAGCCTGGAGACGTGTTACATCGGCGGGAACGTAGCGGAGAACGCCGGTGGCGGCAAGGCCGTCAAGTACGGAGTGACCGAGCGGTACGTCACGGGCCTGGAGCTGGTCACGCCCACGGGGCAGATCGTCCAAATGGGCGGAAAGCTGGTCAAAGACGTGACGGGGTACAACCTCATCGGACTGATGCTGGGCTCGGAGGGGACGCTGGGGATCTTCACCAAGATCACACTGAAGCTCGTCCCATCCCCCAAGGCCTCAGCCGATCTGCTGTGCCTTTTCGAGACTCCCGAGCAAGCGATAGCAGCAGTCCCGCTCATCCAGACCACCAGCGGGATCATCCCAACCTCAATCGAGTTCATGGACGCCGCCGCCGTTAAAGCATCGGCCGAATATCTCAACGAATCCATTCCCTATGAGCAGGCCGGGGCGATGCTGCTGATTACCATCGACGGGCCCGACCCCCAGCAGGTCGAGCAGCAGTACGAGACCATAGGCGAGCTGTCCCAGCAGGCCGGGGCGTTTGAAGTATACGTCGCCGACAACTACACCACCTCCGAGCGAATCTGGAGGGTCCGCCGGAACATCGGCGAGGCACTGGCGACGATTACCGACTACCAAAGCAGCGAGGACCTGGTCGTCCCCCCGGCGTCGATCCCTAAGCTTGTAGAAGCAATGGGCAAGATCGCAGCTAAGTACGACGTGGCAATCCCGTGCTACGGGCACGCCGGTGACGGGAACATGCACACGCGCGTGGTGATGAACCCCAACTGGACGGTGGACAAGTGGGACCAGACACTACCGCAGATACTGACCGACCTCTACAAGCTCACGGCGGCCCTGGGCGGTACGATCTCCGGAGAGCACGGGATCGGCCACAAGCGGAAACCCTATCTACCCCTGGTCCTTTCGGCCGAAGCCATCGAGATGATGCGCTCGGTCAAACGCGCCCTGGACCCGAACAACATACTGAACCCCGGTAAAATATTTGACGTGTAGGTAACCAACGCATGGAGCATTTGGAGCGCGATGATGTCGTATTTCAACGAACTGGAAGAGCGGTTCGATACGCTGATTCATTGGGCGAATCTGCGCAACGAACAGCAGGTTAACGTTACCCCTCAAATCAATCAGCTCACGCGGGCAGTCAAGAATCTCACAAGGCAGCTGACGCGCTGCGACCCGGCGCCGCATGTCGCCCAAGACGAGCCCAACACTTTGACCGAAATCCGCGCCCTGCGCCCGCCGGGTCCGCGCAGGATCTGGGATCGCTTCCGCCCTGCACAGTACGCCAAGCGCCTGCGCGGCGCATGGCTCGCCCGGGCGGCAGGATGCACACTGGGCGCCCCAGTCGAAGGCAACAGCGTAGAAGATATGCAGCAGCTTGCCGCACACGCCAAAGTCGAGTTCCCCCCAACCAACTACTGGCCCATCGTCCCTCGCCCGCACACAAAGCGATACGGCCTTGACGTCGGCGCAGCCTATACACGCGACCGGATGCGGTACATCCCCGTTGACGACGACCTTGTCTACACGATCCTGGGCTTGTTGATTCTGGAAGACTACGGGCCCAACTTTACGACCGCCGACGTGGCAAAGGCGTGGGTGAAATACCTACCGCTGGCGTGCACGGCTGAGCGGGTGGCCCTGAAGAACCTCAAGGCCGGTGCAAGCTGGCGGATCTGTGGCGCCAAGAACAACCCATACATGGAGTACATCGGCGCCGATATTCGCTCCGATCCGTGGGGGTACGCCGCCCCCGGGCTCCCTGAAAAGGCAGCCGAGCTGGCGTACCGCGACGCCTACATCTCCCACCGCTACGGCGGAATATACGGAGCGATGTATTTCGCGGCGACAATCGCGGCCGCGTTCGCCGTGGATGATCCGCTCGACGCCTGCCGTATCGGACTTACCGAGATCCCGCGCCGGTCCCGCCTTCACCGCGACCTTACCTGGGCGCTGCGACAGGCCCCCAGGATCACCGATTACCTTCACGCCCGGCGCCTTGTCGATAAGCGATTCGGCGCGATGAGCAGCGTCCACACCAACAACAACGCCGCCCTTACCATTTTCGGGCTCGCCCTGGGCGGGCGCGACGTGACCAAGGTCATCGGAAACACCGTGGCGATGGGTATGGACAACGACTGCACCGCCGCCACCGCCGGCAGCATCGTCGGGGCCGTCGTGGGCGCATCGAACGTCCCGGCGCACTGGTACCGCCCCTTCCGCAACAAGGTCCGCACCTACATCAACGCCCGCGAATGGTTCACAACCTCCGACATCCTCCGCCGCTTCGGCGACGTCGCACGGGCCGTCTGGATGCGTCCGATCTGACCGGCGCCTTCAAGAACCCCACAAACAGCTCGTCCGGTAGCACACAGATCGCAGCTTTCGCGCGATGAGACCACCCAATAGGAAAAGGACCGCCTTAACATGACGGTCCTTTCCGTTTCCCCGCTGTTTCAGAGCCAAAAGCTTCCACGGCCCCGACCGCTCCTTCGGTCAGCGGCGCACCGCCGCTTTAACTTTAGACCTCCTCATTCGCTTTGTCGTGTTGGATGCGGCTTTGCGCTTTCGCTTTCGCCGCCGCCCCGGCTCCGGGACGTCCGGTTTTGGGATGCGAACCGGGTGCTCCGCGACGGTCTTCAGCGCCTTCCGGACATTCGGGGCGAACAGGTCCGCCTTGACCTCCTCAGCCAGCCCGCTGGCCCGGTTGAACACGCCGCCGGCTGCCAGAATCTGCATATTCTGGCACACACCCACCTCCCGGATATAGTCGCTCAGTTGGCGAACTGCAGGTACATCCTCCGGCTTGGCGCCGTAGACGCAAAGGATGTCTGGACCAAGCTTCCCGATCAGCTGAAGCAGTTCGTCGCTGGGCACCCCCGAGCCCACAAACCAGACGCTCCACCCCTCCGCCTCAAACAGGTCCGCAACGATTTGAGCACCCAGCTCCGCCGTCTCACTGTTTCCGCAGACAACGACCATCCGCTTCCCGCACTTGGGCTTGCGAGCCAGGTATCCATGGAGCTGATCCGCGATCATCCGGTTGATCCGCGTGGCCATATGCTCCACCACGCGTGGGATTCGGTCCTGGCGATACAGCTTGTCGATCTGCTCCATCGCGGGCCAGATTATAGATTCCAGCAACTTTCCCGCTCGGATCCCACGGTCTTGTGCCGCAAAGATAAGCTCTCGAGCCCCACACCGCTTCCCTGCGAACAAGTGCTCCAAATACTGCTTAAAAAGGTCGGCTATGGTCATCATAAAGTCCCTTTTCCTTCCGCCCCACGCTCTGTACCGCCCCAGTCTTGATACGTAAGCCATGTCAGCAACATATCTTGCTGCCAGTCTGCAGGATGGTGCTCATATCGAAATCGGAGTTGGGAAAGGGCTGCGTTAAGATAGGTAAGCTGCATGGTATGGATAAGATCGGTAGAAGCCGCAAGAAAGCTTGAGGGAAATAGATAAAATACACAACATTTCTGGGGGCCTCGACGGGATCCACCGATTCGCCACCGCAGGGCCTACTGTAGTGAGCCGCCACCGGTACCCCAGGTGCTGTTCGCTCTTCCAGCCTATCCACCGTCGCACCTGCCCGAACAGGTGCACCGATCCGTCCTGACGCGCGGTGTTGTGTGCAGGTCAGTCCTAACACGGCCGATCCAAAGCCTTCACGCCATTCCCACACGACCGCAGGGCCGAAACTTGTACGACCCGTGCATTTCCATTACCTTATTCGCACTATGCGTACAGGCTTCGGATACGACATCCACCGGCTCGCCCCCGGCCGCAGACTTGTCCTCGGTGGGGTTCACGTAGAGCATGACAAGGGCAGTGTCGCGCACAGTGACGGCGACAGTGTATTGCACGCTTTATGCGACGCCATACTCGGCGCGATAGCTGCCGGCGACATTGGCGAGCTATTCGACCCGGCCGACCCGCAATGGGCCGCAGCGGACAGCCGCATCTTCGTCGAAGGTGTCCTGAAAGTAGCACACGACGGCGGCTGGAAGGTGGGCAACTGCGACATAACGATAATCGCCGAGAAACCCAAGCTCTCGCCCCACCGACTCCAGATGAGACAGAACATCGCCGAAATGCTTCAGGTGCCCTTGGACGCGGTGTCCGTCAAGGCGAACACGAACGAGGGCCTTGGCGCGATCGGCGCAGGCGAGGCGATCGCGGCTGTTGCTATGGTTGTGATGGTAAAGGATTAATCTCCCGCAAAGTGGTCACGAGCAAGACGAACCCATGCTTCGACTCTACAACACGATGACGCGAAACGTGGACGAGTTCGCCACGATCGAGCCGCGCAAAGTCTCCCTCTACACGTGCGGTATGACCGTCTACAACTACGCCCACATCGGGAACCTGCGGACATACATCTTCGAGGACATCCTCAATCGCGTCCTTCGCAGGTGCGGGTATGACGTGAACCACGTCATGAACATCACCGACGTGGGGCACTTGGTCTCGGACGCTGATGAGGGCGAAGACAAGATGGAACTGGGAGCCCAGCGGGAAGGTAAGACCGCCTGGCAGATCGCCCAGTTCTACCACACCGCCTTCGTAAAGGACCTCCATCGCCTCAACATCATCGAACCGGACATCTGGTGCAAGGCGACCGACCACATACAAGAGCAGATCGACCTGGTCCGCAAGCTTGACCAGAAGGGCTTTACGTACATCACCGACGACGGCGTGTACTTCGATACGTCCAAGCTGGACGACTACGGGAAGCTGGCACGCCTCGATATCCAGGGGCTCCAGGCCGGGGCGAGAATAGAGATGGTCCCCGGCAAGAAGAATCCGACCGACTTCGCCTTGTGGAAGTTCTCGCCGAGGGACCAGAACCGGCAGATGGAGTGGGACAGCCCGTGGGGTGCGGGGTTTCCCGGGTGGCACATCGAGTGCTCGGCGATGGCGATTAGGTACCTCGGCGAGCACCCGGATATCCACTGCGGCGGCGTGGACCATATCGCCGTCCACCACACGAACGAGATCGCCCAGGCCGAAGCCGCCTTGGGCCACGAGTGGGTCCGCTGGTGGATCCACGGCGAGTTTCTGATATTCCCGCAGGGGCGGACGGGCGAAGAAGCCAAGATGTCCAAATCGTCCGGCGAGTTCATCACGCTCGATACGCTCATCGAGCGGGGGTACGACCCGCTCGTCTACAGATACTTCTGCTTCAACGCGCACTACCGCCAGCAACTTGCCTTCACCTGGGACGGGATGGACGGGGCAAAAGCAGCGGTCACCCGGCTTAAGCGGGCCATCCTTGACCTGCGCAGCGGGTATTCCGGCGACGAGCAGCCCATCGAACGCTGGATGAAGGAATTCAACGAGGCCGCCGAGGACGACCTGAACGCACCTCGCTGCCTGGCAGCGATGTGGGGCGCCATAAAGGACGCCGCCACAAAAGGCGAAATCTACGCCACGCTGCTGGAGATGGACGCCGTGCTGGGCTTTGGCTTTGAGACAATGCAAGAAGAAGCCCTGCCCATACCCGCAACCGAGATCGAGAAGCGAATTGCCGACCGCAACGCCGCTCGTAAGGCCAAGGAGTTCGCCACGTCAGATCAGATCCGTAAAGAGTTAGCCCAAATGGGCATCGAGCTGATGGACACGGCCGAAGGGACGACCTGGCAGAAAAAGTGACGCCTTTGAGCTTTCAGCTTCCAGCTTTCAGCTTTAGTATCTACGCATGCCTCGGACAAGGACGTCCAGATATCGCATCGTAGGGATCGACCCCGGTTTGAACGTGACCGGTTATGCGGTCGTGGATTTCGGTTCGTCTGAGCCCCAAATCGTCGAGGCCGGGACGCTGACGACCAACGCCAAGGCCGCTCTTGCCGACCGGATCACCGAACTGCACGCCGCCCTCGCCGAGCTGCTGGGCGAGACCACCCCCGACGCCGCTGCCATCGAGCAACTCTATTCACACTACAAGCACCCCCGCACCGCGATCCTTATGGGCCACGCCCGCGGCGTGGTAATACTGGCGTGCTCGCAGGCGGGGCTCGCCATCCGCAACCTATCGGCGACCGAGGTCAAAAAGTCCCTCACCGGGAACGGTCATGCCTCGAAGCAGCAGGTCCAGCGGGCCGTACAGTCCGTCTGCGCCCTGAAGGAAATACCCTCCCCCCCCGACGTAGCCGACGCCCTGGCGATCGCGCTTTGTGCGAGCAGAAGGTTGAAGCGGTGAGGTTTGTCGCGGACAATACGGTTCAATGATTGTGTTACTTATCCGCTCGCACCTAAGGCATCTGCGACTTAGGGCCGGCGGGTAATTGGTGCGAAGATGATTGCAAGAATTTGCGGCAGATTGGAGCAGGTCAGCGACGCCGCCGCCCTGATTGACACCGGCGGTGGGCTTTGGCACGAGGCGCTGATCCCGGCGTGCGACGTCGAGCGCCTCACCCGGCGGACGGGACAGGAAGTGGTCCTCCACACCATCCACTACCTCGAGGGCAACCCGTCGCACGGGCAGGTCATCCCGCGCCTGGTCGGTTTTACCTGCGAGGAGGACCGGGAGTTCTTCCGAGCCTTCACGACGGTGAAGGGGATTGGGATCCGCAAGGCACTGCGTGCCCTGGCCCGGCCGGTCGCGGAAATCGCCGCCGCGATCCAGGCCAAGGACGCCAAGTTCCTTGTCGCCCTACCAGAGATCGGGCGCCGAACGGCCGAGCAGGTCATCGCCGAGCTGCACGGGAAGGTGGAGCAGTTCGCCGGCGAGCCGGCCCCGGTAACATCTCCCGCGCTGCCGGAGCCCGGGGCCGAAGCCGTCGCCGTGCTCGTCCAACTCGGAGAGCGGCGGGCGGACGCGGCGGCACTGGTCCAGCGTGCATTGACCGTAGCGCCGGACCTGGCGACGCCGGAGGCGATATTGCAGCAGGCATATCGCCTCAAGGCTGGAGGCTCGTAAGGCGAGAAAGAGCAAAACGAACATGAGCAGAGAACGGATAATCTCATCGAATAGCACAAGCGTCGAGGATGAGCAGTTCAACATCACCCTGCGGCCCACCCGGCTGGATGAGTGCATCGCCATGGGCGACCTGCTGGAAAAGCTCCGCATCGCCATCGAGGCGGCCCGCCAGCGTGACGAGCCGATGGAGCACGTGCTGCTGCACGGCCCGCCGGGGCTGGGAAAGACGACGCTGGCGTACGTAATCGCCCATGAGATGACCAGCACCATCAAGGTTAGCTCCGGCCCCGCCCTTACGCGGCCCAGCGACCTGGTTGGAATCCTGACCAACCTGGAGCGCCGCGACGTGCTGTTTATCGACGAGGTTCACCGCCTCCCGGCGGCGGTGGAAGAGTACATCTACCCAGCGATGGAGGATTACAAGGTCGATTTCGTTGTCGATTCGGGAATGCACTCCCGCACGATCAACTTACCGCTAAAACCCTTCACGCTGATCGGCGCAACGACGCGGGCGGGGCTGCTGAGCCCGGCGCTGCGGACGCGGTTCGGGATTACGCACCACATGCAGTACTGGAGCGCCGAGGAGCTTTTCGCCAGGGTGAAGATGAGCTCGCAGATGCTGAATATCGACTACGACGATTCGGCCTTGGGGGCCCTCGCCTCCCGGGCGCGCGGTACGCCGCGAATCGCCAACCGCCTGCTTCGCCGCAGCCGCGATTACGCACAGGTCAAGGGCGACGGGAGGCTGACAACCGCCACCGTCGAGGCGGCCCTAAAGCTGGAGGGGATTGACGATCTGGGGTTGGACCAGATGGACCGTTTGTTCCTGCGGACGATTATCGATATCTACAAGGGCGGGCCCGTTGGGATCGAGGCGGTCGCCGCCACCCTCGGCGAGGAGACCGACACGCTGGTCGACGTCGTCGAGCCGTACCTGCTCCAGATAGGGCTGCTCGCCCGCACCCGCCGCGGCCGCCTGGCAACCGCCAAGGCATACGAGCATCTCAAGATCAAGCAACCCTCGCCCCCGGCTGAAGGCGCCGGGCTCTTCGAAACGCAGTGACCTATGTCCCAACCGGTAAGGATGGTTCAAATCGGCGTGGGTGGATTCGGGACGCGATGGGTCGACGCCCAGATCGCTTCGGCCCGTGTCGAGACCGTCGCGCTGGTGGACATCGACCCCAAGGCCCTGGCGTCAGCCGCCGAGCGGCTGGGCGTTGCGAAGAAACGCCGATTTTCAAAAGCCGACGACGTGGGTACGATCGATTTCGACGCCGCGATCGTCTGCACGCCGCCTTCGACGCGTCCGGCGATCTACCGGACGCTGGCTCAAGCCGGTAAGCACATCCTAACCGAAAAGCCTTTGGCCGAAAGCATGGACCAAGCGCGTACCGCGCTGGCGCTGAAGCGCGACAGCGGGATCCATTTCGTCGTCGCCCAGAACTCCCGCTATCGACCGTCAGTGCGGGCCGCCAAGCGCCTGATCGCCTCAGGTGAGTACGGCTGCCCGCGCGCTTGCCAAGTCGATTTCTTCCGCTACCCGCGCATGCGGGGATTCCGCGAGCAAATGTCGTACCCACTGATTATCGACATGAGCATCCACCACTTCGACCTGGGTCGCTTCCTGCTTACAGCGGAACCGGTCCGCGTCGTGGGAGTCAGTTGGAATGCGCCCTGGTCGGTGATGTCCGGCGACGCGTCCTGTACGGTTGTGTTTGAGATGACCCACAGCGTCTACCTTACCTACAACGGTTCATGGTCGACGCTGCGGCCCAAGGAACATCAGACAACGTGGACTGGGGACTGGACAATCGAATGCGAGCGCGGCTGCGTTATGATCCGGGACGATCAGGTACGCGCCTGGCGGTGGAAACTCAATGAAGATGGGCTGCCCAGCTGGACAGAGGGCGAGGTTGCGGAGGTCGAAGAATCCGACAGCGAGCAACTGCAGGTCCTGAACCAATTCCTCGACGAACTGTCCGGCGGGCCGGCTGCGCCGACGGGCATCGAAGACAACATCCACTCGTTGGCGATGGTCCATGCCGCCATTGAGGCCTGCCAGACGCACACAAGCGTCGAACTACAGGGATTGCTCGACCAGTCGGGCAGCGCCGGATAAGCGGCGGGCATGTCGTTTTTCGATTCTCTGTCGCAAATCGTCAGGGACAGACACTAATAGACGAGGAACCGGTACTTCAATACGACGGAAAGCTACCTATGTGCAAGACGGACACGGATTACGTCGAAAGCTGCCTGAACGGCCACCCAGAAGCGTTCCGACACCTGCTGCGAAGATATCAGTCGGCGGTGTTGACACACCTGACCGGCCGGCTGGGCAGCGCTGACCAGGCTGAAGAAGCAGCACAGGAGAGCTTCGTGCGGGCGTACTTTGCCTTAGGAAAACTTCGCAAACGCGGGTCGTTTCTGCCCTGGGTAATTGGTATTGCCGATCGTGTGGCAAAGGAACATTGGCGCCAGCAAAGGCGCCAGCGCCAAGCGGTCCGGCAGATCGTTCCGGCGTCATCGGAACCGCCCCGCAGCGTAGACTTGCCGCTGGCCCAGGCCGTAGCACAGCTGCCGGATGCGTACCGACAGGTCGTTCTGCTTCGCTACTACTGCGGGCTTTCCTGCAGGGATGTCAGTGGGCAATTGGACGTCCCGGTCGGGACGGTTACCAAGCAGCTCTCGCGAGCGTATGCAATGCTGCGAGAGGCCCTAAGCGACCAGGAGGTGCGAGCATGAACTGCGAGCAATGTCGAGAACATCTGGTCGGCCTCGTCGAAGAGACGCTGGACGAAGAGTTGCGAAAACAGATAGCCGCGCACATTGAGTGCTGCGATTCCTGCAGCCGCGAGGCCGGCGAGCTGAGACAACTTCGAGCCCGGTTGCAGACCAACGGTAAGTCCCTCGCCCCCGCGTCGCTGGAGGCGGCGGTGATGGACAGAATCTTACACGAACAAGCAGATCAGATCAGGAGACTGAAAATGAGAACACGTAATCGATTGATAGGCAGCGGGGTCCTTGCCGCAGCCGCCGTCGTGCTGGTTGTCGTCGGCCTCTGGGCCGCACTGCCGGATACACGCGCGACAGCCGCCGAAGTGCTGGCACAAGCTGCTGAAGCGACGTCGAAATTGAAGTCGGTCCACTTCGATTGCAGAATGCGCACGCTTCCACGTGACAACTTCTCCCACGTTGATGCGGACCGAGAATTTGTCACCGTCGAACTGTGGAAGGAGTTTGGCGACAGCCGAAGATGGCGGATCGAGAAACCGGGGCGTGTCGCGGTGATGGACGGCGAATCTACTGTGATGCTCATAAAGCCCAACTACGCATTGAAGGTCGGGCCTTCATGGGGTTCATTCGACACGCGATGGCTGTATCAACTGGCGGCCGTTGACGAGATGATCACAAGGGAACTACAGTCGGCCCTTGCCAAGGGCTCGGACCTTAAGCTCACCCACGAAACCGACGACGATGGCGCACGCACGCTGGTCGTCGCCCTGGAAAAGAAAGCTGGTCTGAGCGATGACGAGTACATCAAGAACAAGTTCCTAGACACCTCTGACACGTGGTGGACATACTCGTTTGACTCCAAGACGCATCGGCTGAAGGACCTGAAGATCCATCTGGAACAAGAGGGCGGGAACGTGCTGATCTTCGAGATCACGCAGATCGATTACGACCAGCAGTTCGATCCGTCGATATTCGCGCTGGACCTGCCGGAGAACGTCATTTGGCACAAGGAACCGGAGGCACTGCCTGATAACGAAAAGTATGCCCGGATGACGCCCGAAGAGGCCGCCAAAGCGTTCTTCGAGGCCTGCGCACGAGAGGATTGGGACGAAGTCCTGAAATTCTTCCCCGCCTCCGCAGTTCGTGAATCCATCAAGAAGCACCTGGGAGGCCTGAAAATCATAAGCATCGGTCAGCCCTTCCAGTCTGGCGGGTATGGGGGCTGGTTCGTCCCTTACGAGTTCAAACTGAAATCCGGGGGCATCAGAAAGCACAACCTGGCTCTGCGGAAAGACAATCCCGCCAAGCGGTACATGGTGGACGGCGGACTCTGAGAATCGATAGCAAACGAGAACGCCGCGAACGGTTGTAACCAACGGACACGCGAACTCTACGGCGCGGCGGGCTTCCCAGTCCGCCGCGCTTTGCAATTCTCAGTGAATCACCTTACAGCCCCCACGCCTTGGCAAATGCGTTGAAGCTGCGGTCGTAGGTCTTCTCCGCCTCCGGCGGGAAGCAACAGCCCGGGAGCTGCTTCATCCCCAGGTGATACTGAATGCACTCGCAGCACGTCCCCTTCTTATCGCAGGAATAAGTGCAGATACATCCTTGCAGATTATCTTCTTTCTTACACTCCATCGAAGCAGCCCTTTCCGTTACGAAGACGAATGTGTTTACAGTTGGCGAATCGGCCGGCGGGCGTCTCCTGGGGGGTCGGCCAGGCGAGGCGGATCAGTTGATGCTTACGTGCAATCCGTCGTATCGCAGATCCAGGTACTCATTGATCCCCGCCAGCCTGCCTCCATGATCGGCTACGTATTCGTCAATATACGCCATCTTCCGCTGGGTGGAAACTACGTAGTCCCCGCCCCCCGGGTCGGGAAATCGCCCGAAGCGAATGTCGGTCACGCCGGCGTCGCGGCCGACCTGTGCGTACATCCGCAGATGCGGGTCGGACCTGCTTATCCGCCCGCCGTAGTTGCGGACGTCCACAACGGTAATTTGATTTGCATACCGCCGCTCCAGCAGGAGCTCCAGCAGCTTAAGCCCGGCCGCCAGGTCATCGCCTTCCCACTTCGCTCCAACCTCGGGCGGGGCCAAGGCGACGCCGTCTATGACGATGTAGTGGATCCGAACGGCCGACAGCTCCCGTGGTACCTGCGACTCATCCACATAGCAGACTTGTCGGGCCGGGGCGTCGTCCCCGGGGGGCACGGTCACAACCCACCTGGGCACCTGCTCATCCGGGGCCCTGTATCCTTCGGCGTCGACGAAGAAGAACCTGCCCTCCTGGGCGGCGAGGGCAACCGGTTTGCGGAACTTCGCACGCAGCTCGACTAACGCCCTGCGTCCGACAGCGGACGGGCACCTGCGAACAGACTTAACGGAGCGGACCCAGGGGTTTGCGATGGCTCGATGGTAGATTCGTTCCGCCAAGTCGAGATCGCTCAAATCGGCGTCGAGCGGAACAATGTCGGCCGCAATCTGCTGGGCCAGTGATCTGGGGATCCACTGTGGAAGGTCCATCATCTTGACGCAAAGCGAAGCTTCGTCGGCGCCCTGCGGGTGGCTCAGCGCCAACCGCTCCAGCAGCTTCATTCCGGCGAACACCACACCGGCGGCGACCAGCACAAGCAGGCCGCGCACCAACGCGGTTTTACCCCAAGACGGCCCTCCGCTCAATCGCCGCCGAACCCAAGAACGCTGGGGGGATTTCCGCTTCTGCCTGGCCTTATAGCCCATACACATCTAATCGGCCAATCGAGCATCGAAGCGCCACTACCTCTGAAGTGCCATCCTGGCGATCCGGTCCACGAGCTGCTCGAAGCTTACTTTCGCCTGTCTGGCGGCCAGCGGCAGCAGCGAATGGGAGGTGAAACCGGGAATGGTGTTAATCTCGAAGATCTGGGGCGTCCCGGCGGCGTCGATAATCATGTCCACGCGGGACATGTCTCGACACCCGAGCACCTTGTGCGCTTCCAGCGCTGCAGTCTGTGCAGCGACCACGATCTGCCCGTCCAGGCAGTGATCGAAAGTAAACACGGCACCGGAATCGTCGTCATATTTGGCGTGGTAGTCAAAAAACTCTCCCGGCGAGATAATCTGAAGCAACGGCAGCGGCCGCTCACCGAGAATCCCCACGGTCACCTCCGGGCCTTCGACGTACTTCTCGACCAGCGCCCGGGCGTATCGGTCCAGCAAGCCCGACACCGCCTCGTCGCGCTGTGCATCGGTGTTCACGAGCGTTACGTCCACGCTCGAGCCGCCGTCCACGGGCTTGCAGATCGCCGGAAGCCCAAGCTCATCCAACCGCCTGGCGACAGCGTGCGGTTCATCCTCCTTGGAAATCACCACCTCCGGCGGCGCAGACAGACCGGCCCGTCTGAACAGTTCCTTGGACGCCAGTTTGTCCATCCCCAGCTTGCTTGCTCGCGGACCCGAGCCGGTATATCGGAGCCCGCGGTCCTCGCACAGCTGTTGGAGCTCGCCGGACTCGCCGAACCACCCGTGCATGGCGATCCAGACCACGTCGATCCCGTCGCGATCCAGGGCAGACAGATCGTCGGGGGAGATATCCGCACGGGTGACCTTGTGGCCGGTCCGCCCAAGGGCGTCTGCGATCATCGTGCCGCTCATGAAGCTGACTTCGCGCTCCGACGACGGCCCGCCCATCAATACGGTGATGTCCAGCAATTGTCTATCAGCGCAATTCGCGCCGGTCGGTTCGCGGCAATCCGCGCAGCTCGCCTCGGCGCCGGTGCGGTCGGACATCTCACCAGACCTCGAGTTCCAGCTCCAAGTAAACCTCGAACTTCTTGTAGACCGTCTCGCGAATGACGTTGATGAGCTTCAGCACGTCGGAGGCCTTGGCGCCGCTCTCGGCGATGATGAAGTTGGCGTGCTTCTCCGAGACCACCGCCCCGCCCACCCTCTTGGACTTCAACCCCGCCCGGTCGATCAGCGCCCCGGCCGACAGCCCGCGCGGGTTCTTAAACACACACCCCGCGTTGCGCGTCGCCAGCGGTTGGGTGTTCTTCTTGTAGATCCAGATCTGCTTTACCAGTTTCAGCACGCGGTGCGGATCGTCTTCAGTCAGATGGAATTCGGCACCCAGTATGAATTTGGCGGCGATGTTCGTTGAGCGGTACGCAAACGCCAAGTCATCCTTGTGACGGGTGAAGATCTCACCATCCGCCGTCATCACATCCACCGACTCGACGCAATTGCCTATATCGCCGAACGCCCCCCCGGCGTTCATCTTCACGCACCCTCCCACGCTGCCCGGTACGCCCGCCAAGCACTCAAGCCCGCTAAGACCCTCACGGACCATCCGCAGCACCAACTTGGTCATATCGGCGCCGGCGCCGGCCTTTATGGCGGGACGGTCGATGCTGACGTCCTTGAACCGGCCCTGACCCAGATGGATCACCGCGCCCTTGACACCGTTGTCGTCGATAAGCAGATTCGCACCGAAGCCGATGACGTGCATGGGGATCTCGTTGTCCCGGCAGCGTCCGACCACCTGCGTAAGCTGCTCGTGCGTCTGGGGCGTGATAAAATACTTCGCCGGACCGCCGATACCGAACCAGGTATGCCCCGTCAGTGGTTCGTCCGTCTTAACGATTTGCTCTAAGCCATCGAATAATTTCATCCGCCACTTCCCATATGTTCCCTGCGCCCATCGTAACCACCAGATCGCCGGGGCGCAGGTCCTCCCGCAGATGCCCGACGATCTGGTCGAATTCCTTCAGGTATATCGCCGACCCGCTGTGCAGGCGGATCTGAGCGACCAGATCCACAGAGGAAATACAGTCTTTCTCTCGCTGCGAGTCCCGCACGAAGAAAATATCCGGGACGATTACCTCATCGGCAGCGACGAAGCTGCGAGCAAAGTCTTTCAGGAGGAACCGCGTGCGAGAGTACTGGTGAGGCTGGAAGACGCAAATCAGCCGCTGCGGGCGGTAGTGCTCGCGAATCGCCCCCAGCGACGCCTGGATCTCGGTCGGATGGTGGGCGTAATCGTCCACGACGATAATCCCGTCGCACCGGGCCTTGAAGCTCATCCGCCGCTGCACTCCGTTAAAGCCGCCCAGGGCGTCTGTCATCTCGCGTGGGTCGGTCCCGGCCTGATGAAGCAGCGCGACGGCGGCCAAGGCGTTGTATGCGTTGTGCAAACCGGGCAGCGGAACGGAAAGGCGACAATACTCGCGCCCGCCTTGCAGCACATTCATGGACACGCAGCCCTTCTCGCTGGTCGGATTCACCCCCCGCCATGTGCACCCGTCGGCCAGGCCGAACGTCTGGACCTCGCAGGCGACCGCCTGCGCCGCTGCGGCGGCGTTTTTATCCTCCCCGTTGACCACCAGCACCCCATCTGGAAGGACCAGCCCCGCGAAGCAGCGAAACGCCTCGACGATGGCGCTCAGGTCCTTGTAGCAGTCCAGGTGGTCCTCTTCGATGTTGAGGATGGCAGCGTGGTTGGGCCTGAGGTTCAAGAAGCTGCGGTCGTACTCGCAGGCCTCGGCGACGAAGTGTTTGCCCATCCCAACGCCGCTGGGCCCTCCGAGCTGATCGACCTGGGCCCCGACGACGAAGCTGGGATCAGCGCCGGTTGCTTTGAGGACATAGGCGACCATCGCCGTCGTTGTGCTCTTACCGTGCGTCCCGGCGACAGCGATGCTCACCCGCTGGGCCATCAGCCTACCCAGCATCTGGGAATACTTTATCACCTCGCATCCCCGCTGACGGGCCGCCAGGAGTTCCTGGCTTTGTTCGCCAATAGCCGCAGAGTACACCACCAAGTCGCAGTGATCTGGGATGTTCTGCGCTCGCTGGCCGATATGGACCGTCGCCCCCAATTCGGCGAGTTGGGCGACCGGTCCACCGCCGACCACGTCCGACCCGCTCACCATCGCACCGCAATCCAGCAGCATCTTCGCCAGGGCGCGCATCCCCGCCCCGCCAACGCCGATCATGTGGACCCGCCGCCCGGTAAAGCAACTGCGCTGGACCTGAACCGATTCGACACGATGACCGTCAATCTGCATTGCTTGTGGCATCCTATGCGGGCCAGGCGGTGATGTCAAACGCACCAATCCCTCAGAGACGGTATCCCGGGCGAAGGGAATCTCGTTATGGGTCCTGTCGCGTCGGGTCGAACGGGGCAGATCAGCGGCAAAGCCATGCGGCTACTTTCTTAGCCGCATCGGGTCGGGCCAATCGGCCGGCCGCCTGGGACATCTGCTCAAGCGTCGCCGAATGCTTAAGCAACGGGAAGATGACATCACCGGCCCTGCGGGCGTTGGACTGCGCGTCGCCGACGTCTTCAACGATGACGGCCGCGCCGGCAGCAGCCAATTCGGCGGCGTTCAGACGCTGGTGGTCATCCCGGTGGTGCGGGTATGGCATCAGGACGGCTGGTGTCGCCGTCGCCGAAATCTCAGCCACCGTCACGGCGCCGGCCCGACCCAGCACTATGTCGGCCGCCGCGTAGGCCAGATCCATCCGGTCGCAGTATTCCAAGCGGCAAACCTCCATCTTCTGCACGGCGGTCGCTTCGGTCCGCTCCACCGGGTCAGCTCCGGTGATATGGATCATCTGCCACCCGGCAGAGACCGAGTCAAGACCGCGCCCCAACTGGCCCACCGTTTCGTTGATTGACTGGGCCCCGGAACTGCCGCCCAGAACCAACAGCGTACTGAGGCCCGCGCGAAGGTGGAAGTATTCGATCGCCTCAGCCCGACTGGCCCCCAGCAGATCGCTGCGAATGGGACAACCAACGTTGCGGACTTTCTGGGCGAAGCGCCGCTTGAAGCGCTGTGACGTTGAGTCGAACTGCGTGAAGATAGCAAAGGTGTATTTAGCGAGGTGCCTGTTGGAGATCCCAGGGACGAAATCGGGATTAAGGATAGCAGTTCGGATCCGATCCCGAGCAGCCCTTCGTACCGCTGGAAAGGCAGCGAAGCCCCCAAGCCCCAGCACAGCGGCGGGTTTCAGGTCGCGAATCAGGTCGCGCACCAGCAAGCTCGATGCGCACCAAGACCCGGTGAACTTGCTCCAACCTCGCAGGCTCCGTGGGAGCGGCAGGACCGGCTGAGCAACAACAGCATACTCGGTCAAATCGAGGATGCGCCGATCCAGGACCCGCCCCGAACAGACGAAGACAATCCGGGCGTCTTCATTCATGCGCGAGACTTGCTCGGCGACGGCCAGGCCCGGGTACAGATGCCCGCCGGTTCCCCCGCCCGCAAAGAGGTATATCGGACCGCTCATAGCGTGACCATGTTAACGCCGGGGGGCTCCGCCCGCTAGATGCCAGTTGATTCAGAGGCCCTAACAGAATCCGGGTCGCCTCAAGTCCTTCTGCGTGCGGTGACGGAGATAATCAGCGCCGCTGCTGCCGCGGAGGTCAAAAGCCCCGTCCCACCAGCCGAGACAAATGGCAAACCTATCCCCGTCGGCGGCGCAACCACTACATCCACCGCCACATGCAGCAAGATCTGGAAGGCAATCATAAAGCCCAGCGACCCGCACAGCAGCCGCCCGAACTGATCCTCAGCCCCCGACGCAGCCTTACGCGCCTGCCAGATCCAGATCAAAACAACTCCCAACAGCAGCATCGCACCCGCCAGGCCGCACTCCTCGGCGAACGTCGCAAATATGAAATCCGTCGCCCCTTCCGGTAAGAATCCTCGCTTTATCATCCCGCTGCCCAACCCCTTACCCAAGTATCCGCCAGTCAGAATGGAAAGCAGCGACTGGCGCGGCTGATACGCGCTAGGGTTCGTGGTGGACCACGGATCGAGCAGCGCCATGATCCGCGCCATGCGAAAAGGGCTGAGAAGGACGAACAGACTTCCTGCGCCCAGACCGGCCGCGCCCAAGGACGCAAGGTGGCACCACCGGACCCCCGCCAACATGAGCACCGCCGCCGCGCTGATGCAGATGAGCACGGCCGTACCGAAATCCTGTGTGACAACCAGCACCGCACAGACGCCAATCAAGGCGACGGCCGGTAAGAATGTCTTGTGGAAGCTTCGCCGATCAGTCCCTGGTCGCGACAACCAGGCCGCCAGAAAGATCACCAACGAAAGCTTGATCAGCTCGGACGGTTGAAACCCGATCGCGTATCTGGCCTGACCGAGACGTATCCAGCGCGCCCTTCCGCCGGCGGCATACCCAACGCCTGGGACGAAGACCAAGACCCCGCATACCAGCGCCGCGGCCAGCAGACAAGCGGGAATAACGGGGAAGCGGTCAGGTTCACCCAGTCCGATCCGCCCGAAGCGCCTCTTACCCAATAACCAACGGTAATCGACTACCCACCCGGCGCAAAGAACCAGCGCAGCGGCCAGTGCGAAGATAGTGTGTCGTACGTCCACCCGCGCGTACCAGTTTCCGGAGCTGACCACCGAGGCCGTAGCGCTGTGGACCATAACCACACCAAGACCCAGCAGTCCCAAGCTGCCCAACATCAGGGCCTGTCCGGTCGGATTGGCACCCATCGCCACACGCCCGGTCGATTCACTGCTCCATCCCACGCGAGATCTCCGCCGCCACATCTGTGAGTGACCGAATAAGGTATGCTTACCTTATCGGAGTTTCAGCGTCGCCAGCGCCAGTGCAGCGAAGATGATTCCCACAATCCAAAGCCTCGCGACGACCTTGCTCTCCGATAACCCCCCCAGGTGAAAGTGATGGTGCAGGGGAGCACAGCGAAACAAGCGTTTTCCCCCCATCCCGCCCGGGCGCTTCGTCAGCTTGAAGTATCCGACCTGCAAGACAACGCTGATTACCTCCAGGACGAAGACGCCACCGGCGATCAACAGCAGCATCTCCTGGCGGGTGACGACAGCCACGTACCCCACCAGCCCCCCTAGAGGCAGCGAGCCCGTATCCCCCATAAACACCTGGGCCGGGTGGGAATTAAACCACAGAAACCCCAAACATGCCCCCATCATCGCCGCACAGAGGATCGTCATCTCCTCCGACCCTGCCACCAGCGGGAGGTGGAATATGCTGGACCACTCCTGGACACCCACGATCCAGGAGATCACCACGAAGAACCCGGCGACGATAACCACACACCCCGCCGCCAGGCCGTCCATCCCGTCGGTTATGTTAACGGCGTTGGAGGAGCCCACCATCGTCAGGACGGTGATGAAGATATGCGCCAGCAGCGGGAGGTAAATCGGATCGGCCTTGAACGGGAGGTAGAAGTGCTGGGAGGGTTTGACGTACATGCTGTAGGATCGCATGAATATGGAGATCAACACGGCCAGGCCCACTTGAAAGAGCAGCTTCTCCCAGCTCTTGAGCCCGTCGCGCGAGCCCGTCCCGGCTGAGTATCGCAGCTTGATCCAATCGTCAGCTGCCCCCAACCCGCCCAGCCAAAGCAATACCAGCATGCTCATTCGAATGTAGAAACTCCCGAGGTTCGCAAAGACCAGCACGGAAACAAGTATCGCTATGACGATCAGAACCCCGCCCATTGTGGGTGTGCTGGACTTCTGTCGGGTCAGCTCGTTCAGGTCGGCCCGGTCGAACTGGGGGCGGTCGCCCAGCTTGCGGCGGATCAGGAAGCGGATCGTTCTGGTCCCCAGAAGCGTGACGATCAGGAAGCTGATCACGGCCGCCCCGGCCATGCGAAGGATCAGACCTTTGTAGAAAAGATGGATCAACGCTTCGCCTTCCTCGATGTTTTTCGGCTGCTGGTCCTTTTGCGTCTCTTGGTTGTCCCAGCGGACTTGGCTCGCCCTAGCGCCGATCGGACGGGCTCGATCAGTCTTTCCATCTCCATCGCCCTAGAGCCCTTAATCAGGACCGCATCGCCGCGGCGCAGCAGCTGACCGACCGCATCGGCGGCCTCGGCGACCGAACCATAGGTAGCGTTGGGGCGGGCTGCCTTGGCGGCGCCGGCGGCAATATGGCGGCCCAGAGGTCCCACCCCCACAACAAGGTCGACGTTTCTGGTGGCGATACCATGGCCGGTCTGGAGGTGCATCTGTTCAGCCTGTTCGCCAAGTTCGAGCATATCGCCGGCGATAAAGACTCGTCTGGCGCCCTGGGTGTCGGAAAGCACGGCCGCCGCCGCCGCCATGCTGGCGGGGTTGGCGTTATAGGCGTCGTTGATTATCACCCCGCCGTCTACTTCGATCCGCTCCAGGCGCATCTGCACCCCGTCAAAGTCGCCCAGGGCCTCGGCGGCCTCGGTCGATAAGAACCCGAACGACTGGGCAACGGCGATCGATGCCAGGGCGTTGAGGGCGTTGTGGCGGCCGGGCAGCCGCAACCGGGCGGAAAACCGGCCGTTGAATTCAAACCGCTGGCCCGCACCATCCGGGGTATAGGCGGTCAGGCGAAACTCAGACGCCGCAGCCGTACCGAAACGGATCACTCTGCACTTATAGGGCCTGACCAACCTGTCCAGATCCTCCCTGCCGTCGCAGATCACCGCAAGCCCACTGGGATCAAGGCTGCCCAAGAGCGTAGCCTTCTCGAAAGCCACCTTACCCACGTCGCTGAACTGTCTCAGGTGGGTCGGGGCGATAGAAGTAATGATGGCGACGTTAGGGGCGACGATCGCGCCCAGATCGGCCACCTCCCCGGGCGCGCTGGACCCGATCTCGCAAATGACGTAATCGTCGCCGGGCGAGACGTCCAGAAGCGTCAAGGGCACCCCGACGGCGTTGTTGTAGCTCTTGGGGCTGCACGTTCCCTTCAGCCGGCGCGACAGTATGTGATGAATCATCCGCTTGACCGTGGTCTTCCCGTTCGAGCCCGTTACCCCCACCGCCGAAACCGAGCTGGTGACCTGACGGTAGTAACCAGCAACCCTTCCCAGTGCCTGGGTCGTCTCTGCGACGCCGATGATTCCCCCGGTGAACAGGTCCGCTACTTGTGGGGGCGGTTCGCAGTCAGTTCGGACCATCGCCGCCACTGCCCCCGCCTTGGCGGCATCCGGGAGGAAATCATGCCCGTCGAACCTTTCGCCCCGAAGGGCCACGAACAGCGCCACCGATCCGACCGTTCTGCTGTCGGTGGTGATCCCCTCAACGGACAGGACATGCCCCCGCCCCAGCCAGCGGCCACGGACTGCGCGACGGACCTCCTCCAGGCTCATCGTCCTCATGATAGGACCCTCCCGGCCCCGATCAGCTCCGCGGCGACCTTAACATCGTCAAAGGGAAGACGCTGAGAACCTATGATCTGATAGTTTTCATGGCCCTTCCCCGCAACCAAGACCACATCGGCCTCTTGGGCCATGTCGATAGCAAGGGCGATGGCAGCGCGACGGTCCGGCTCGATCTCGGCACGCCGGCGCCCGCTGTCACTCAGGCCCGCTACGATCTGATCGATTATCGCCTGCGGGTCTTCCGATCGCGGATTGTCCGATGTAATCACAAGCCGGTCGGCCAGGTCCTGGCCCACCTTCGCCATCCGCTGACGTTTGCTGCGGTCGCGGTCGCCACCGCACCCGAAAACCAAAATGATCCGCCCGCCGGTCAACGGGCGAAGCGAGCTAAGAACGTTCGCCAGGGCGTCGTCGGTATGGGCGTAATCGACGAACACCTTGTATGGGACCTCCCCAGCGACTCGCTGAAGCCTCCCCGGAACGCAATCCATCGACGTTATAGCCGCGGCGACAGTCTCCAAGTTAACCCCGAGTTCCATCGCCGCAGCGGCCGCACCCAGACAGTTGTACACATTGTGCCGCCCGATCAGACCACTGACCACGGACACCTGCTGATCGCCGGCAGTGAGGGCGAATCTGGTCCCGGCCGCGTCGATATTCTCGATCTTGGCCCAGACATCGGCAGCCGGACTAAGCCCGTACCACACGACCCTGCCCGGCGCGGCCTGGGCGACCAACTCCCCGGCCGGATCGTCCCGGTTGACTACGGCCGTAGCTTCGGGCGCCAACTGCTCAAACATCCGCAGCTTGGCCGCTCGGTATTGGTCCATGGTCTTGTGATAATCCAGATGATCGCCCGTCAGATTCGTAAAGACCGCAACGCGGAAATCCACCCCCGCCGTGCGGCGTTGGTCCAAGGCGTGAGAGGAGACCTCCATAACCAGATGCGTCCGGCCGGACGCGACCATCTCCCCGGTCATGCGGGCCAGTTCGATCGGCCCCGGCGTTGTTGTCCTGGCAGGTTCGCTGCGTAGACCCGTTTCGTAACAGATCGTCCCCAACAGCGCCGGCGAAAGACCTCCCGCCGCCAGTACCGCGCTGAGCAGGTGAGTTACGGTGCTCTTACCGTTGGTTCCGGTGACGCCAACACAGGTAAGCTTCCGGGAGGGCCACCCATGCATCGCTTGCCCCAACAGCGCGGCGGCGACCCTGGTGTCTTCTACCTGGGCGCAAGCGACATCGTTCGGGACCAGTTGGGGGGCCCGGCAGACCACGGCCTGACAGCCGGCGCGGATGGCGGCCGGGATGTACTTGTGCCCGTCGTCGGACGTACCCTCGATGGCGACGAAGCAATAGCCCTCCCCACAGCAGCGGGAATCACTCGCCACACCGGTCACGTCGGGGTCGCCACGCAAGCAACGGGTATCCGGGACCTTGGCACTGGACAAAAGCTCTGCGAAGCGCATGCGGGTATGATACAGGTTTCTCTACGGAAGCAACATGCCCCATCCGCAGGGCACAGCTAACGGGCCGCTACCAGGCAGCGGCCAGATCGGACGCCTCAGGCGGAACGTTCAGATACGACAGGCTTTGCTGGAGGACCTCCTTGACAAACGGGGCCGAGACAACCGAACCGTAATACCCCTTCGACGCATCCGGACGATATACCGAGATGACGCAAATCAGCCGCGGCCGATCCGCCGGTGCGCCCCCGACAAACGTGCTGACGTACGCTCCGTCTTCGTATCCGCCGGGACCGCCCACCTGTGCCGTTCCAGTCTTCCCGAAGCTGCTGAACCCCGAGAGCCTGCACGCCCTGCCCGTACCGCGCTGGACAACCTCCCGTAGCACTTGGAGCGTCGCCGCTGCGACCGACGGGCGCAAAACGCGACGCACCACCCCCCGTCCGCTGCGCCAGACAGTCTGCCCGTGCGTGTCGGTAACGAAATCCACAATCCTCGGTTCCAGCAGCACCCCACCGTTGGCAAAGACACAAAACGCCATCGCCAATTGCAGCGTGGTGACGGAAATTTCCTGCCCGAACGGGACCCTCCGCATGCTGTACCCGTCCCATTTGCCCAGCGGCCGCACTATCCCACCGCTCTCACCGGGTAAGGCGACGCCAGTTTTGGCTCCCAGCCCAAACCGCCGCGCCACAGCATACAGCTTCTCGTTGCCCAGCATCTCGCCCACCTTCGCCATACCGATGTTGCTGGAATGAACCACAACGTCGCTCAGCGGAAGGTACCCGTAGCTCTGCCCATGGTCCCGTATGCGTCCGCCGCGGCGCGCATGGTAAACGCCGTTCTCGCAGAAGATCTGAGTCCGGTAATCGGCCAGGCTCGCATCTACAGCGGCGGCCGCGAAGATCGGCTTAATGGCGCTGCCCGGTTCGTACGGAGAGCAAATGGCCCGGTTGAGGTATGTTTGCGGATCGGTCCGATTAAACTCGTTGGGGTCGAAGTTCGGGACGGAACACATACCCAGCACCTCACCGGTCTGCGGATCGACGACGACGCCGGCGCCCCATTGGGCGTCGAACCGCCGAACCGACTCGGTGACGGCGTCCTGCAAATACCCTTGGATGACGGCGTCGAGACACAGGAATATGTTCGCCCCGTCAGTGGGAATCTCGGTGGTCTGGGCATGCGGCCAGATCGGCCGGCGATACGCATCGGCCAGTAGCACCGTCTTACCGTCATGCCCGGCGAGAAGCGAATCCCAAGACAGTTCCAACCCCCCGCCGCCCGTCCCGTCCCGCAGACGGAAACCCACGACCGTGGAGGCGACATTCCCGCTGGGATAATCGCGCCGCCACTCATGTGTAATCCCGATGGCCCCCAATCGCAGCGCCCGGATCGCCTCGACCTGATCAGCCGTTATCCCCCGCGCCAACCAGACAAACCTCCCGCCCCGGCGAGACATAATCGCCGCCCGGATATCCAAAGGATCCACCCCCAGGGCCTCGCCGACTTTTCGAACCGTCACAACGAGCTTGTCCTGGCGGATCAAGGCCGGATCGGCGTAGCAGGAAGCAACTTGCTTGCTGATTCCCAAGGGGACGAATGCTCCGCCGGCCCGTGCATATATACCTCCGGGCCTACCTGGGACGGGAAGGACCATTCGCTGCTGTCGCTCGGCGAGTCGTACGGCGTCGGTGCGGGAGGTGTGAACCAGCACCACCAGGCGAACGCCCAGCGCCAAGACGCCCACCATCAGCACCCCAAAGCACAGATTGTATCTGAAGTTCTGTCCGCGGACCTTGGATATCATCGCTTGAAGCCCTCGCTTTGAGGCGCTTGGAAACTTAACGATCATTCGCCGCATAACCCTCCGCCGCCACGACCCGCAGCGGACCCCGGTCGGTCAGATCCAACGCCATCTCATCAGCACGCCACCGGACCCGCCGGGGCCCGGTCAACTGACCCAACCGCGCCTGCTGAACCCATATCCGGCGGGAAATGTTCACGCGGCGCCGCTTGAGCTGTTGAATTTCATAGCAGGCCGAGGCTTCGCAGCGTCGGATCTGGACCAATCCCACCGCAATCGCCGTCAAACAGATGATTATCGTAGCTAGGCGAATCAGGGCCTGTTCCTCTAGTTATTTCGGGATCCGAAGCGTCATACCCACCAACAGCTCGTCGGGGCTTTGGAGCTTGTCGCGGTTGGCCTGGAACATCTTGGCGACACCCGAGCGGCCGCCGTCGTTGAGCGTTCTGCTGGCGATGCTCGTCAGTGTATCTCCCTCCCGGACGATGTAGACTGCTTGGCGAAGGGCTTGGGCACTCTCGATGGCGCTATCTGGTGAATCTACTGAAAAATGCTCGCGGAGCTGTGTTAGGTCCATCTGTTCGTAGCGAGCCGGCGAAGCGAACCGCCCGCCGTTGGACTTACCGCTACGACCCCGCAACGGGGGAATCAACAAGTTCTGCCCAACGTAGACGACCGACTCGTCTTCAAGGATGTTCGTGTTCGCCCGATAGATTCTCTTGTAGTATCTCCCGCCCCCACGCCCGTAGACCTTCCGTGCGATCCTTATCAGCGTGTCGTTCGTCCGGACGGTGTAGTAGCGCTTTGGCGGCCCGCGTGAGTCTTTTATGGCCGCCGCGATGGGCTCCAGCGACTGAGGCGGTTTTGTCGCCGCCTGCGGGGCGAGCGGCTCGCCGATCCCGGCCGGTAGCTCAAGCTCAGCAGTGGCGAGCGTCTCGTCGCCCTCGTCGGACGGCGCCTGCTCGGCTGCGGCGAGTGTCTCAACGGTCTGCTGGGGCGGGCGGGAAAGCCGTTCGGAAGGCAGTTCAATCGGCTCGGGATTGACTCTTGCCGGTGCGACCTGCGCAACGGGATCCCACAGGTAGTTGTCTTGCTCGCCGTTATTAGACGAGGGCGAATCGAACGCATCCCCCGTCAGCTCAGCCAAAATCAACCCGAAGGCGATGATGAACATCAGCCCAACCAGCAACCCTATTCTCGTTTCCTGCGTCATATTCGCCGCCTCCCTGCGAAGGTCGTTCGTAAACCACACAAGTCAACTTACGCCACGATCTTTTGTATCCCGCGGAGCTTGGCCGATCGACTCCTGCGGTTTTCGGCCACTTCTCCGGCGGTTGGTGTAATGGGTTTTTTTGTCAGCAGCTTGGTGATACCGGTCCTGGTGAGCTTGGCAAATACCTGTTTGACACGCCGATCTTCCAATGAATGAAAACTGATGATTCCGGCCGCGCCACCTACGGCGAGAATCGTGCTCAGCAGATCCAGCAGCCTGTCGAGCTCAGTCAGTTCGTCGTTGACGGCGATCCGCAGGGCCAGGAACGTCCGCGTCGCCGGGTGAACGCCCCGGCGGGTCCTGCGCGTCGCCAGCGGGATGGCGGAGGCGACAATCTGCGCCAGCTGCACGGTTCGCTCAATTCGCCCTTGAGCCCTTGACCGAACGATCGCCCGCGCGATCCGCCGGCTGTATCGCTCCTCGCCGAATTCGTATATCAGATTCGCAAGCTCCTTGTCGCCCAAGGTGTTTACCAGGTCGGCGGCGGTCTTACCCGCACCACCTAACCGCATGTCCAGCGGGCCGTCCGCCGAGAAGCTGAAACCCCGACGCGGGTCATCAAGCTGATTCGACGAGACTCCCAAATCGGCCAGGATAAGGTCGACAGGCCCGACACCGGCCTGGGCGAGGACCTGATCGGCCTGGGAAAATTTTGCCTGGAAGAGGCGGAATCGCCCGTTAAAACGCTCCAGCCTTCGGCGAGCCAGTCGAAGATTGCCCTCATCAACGTCCATTCCGATGAGCTGTGCATCAGGCCCCGCAGCGGTAAGAAGCAACTCGGCATGTCCGCCAGCCCCCACTGTGCAGTCCAACATGATCTTTTTGTCTCCCGGTTCGAGCAGCTTGATGGTCTGCTCTGCCAGAACCGGTCGGTGAACCTGCTCGCCGTCCATCGCACCTAGCCCGAATCATCACGCAATGGCAGATGAAGCTAACGCCGACTCAACGTACTGAGAGACTTGTACCCGGGTATACTCATCCCCCAACGCCTGAACGCGCGCCAAGCGTCTTGCTAATTCTAGCAGGCGCTGTCGGTGCCCGCCGTCTATTGACGATGGGTCTGAAAGATGGCGTCGCAGTTCCGCAAGACTGACCACTCGGCCTCCTTGCCGTTGGTTTGCCTCGCACTGCCTTCGCTGAGGGATGAGCATATAACGACTCCTTTCTTCCGGGCGAACGTCCCTGTCGCAGCCGACACCGCAGTCCTTTCTGGGTCGGTGAATCCTACTGTATCGGTCTCTATTCGGTTTCCAGACGCATCCGATCCGAGGCCTCGTAGAGCACTTCTCCATAGCTCGGGAGGGCCTCTTCGACGTGTTGCTCCCACTGATCCGTGGGCCAGATCTCGATGTGATCGAATATACCCACCAATGTCACCTTCTCGCAGGTGACCGCACGCTGCATGGACTTCTCGGGCAAGACCACCCTGCCCTGGGAGTCCGGCTTGAGCATCCGAGCCATCGCGAACAACAGATCAATCTTCCGTGTGTCCCTGCTGGGTAAGGGCGATCGCTTCAGCGTGGCGACCAGGCGGCGATAGTACAGGTCCGGATACAACCAGAGGTGACGATCCGGACCCAACACCAGGAAGAAGTTCTTCCCATCTTCCGCCGCTACGATTTGCTCCCGCAACGCCACACTGATCGCCAAGCGATGCTTGGCGTCAATCGTCTGCTCGAATTCGCCGACAAACAGTGCCATCGCTAGGTCCTTCTTCCCGCTTAGCGGGATTGGCAGGGAAAATACACCACCAGTAGGGAATCGACAAGAAAAAAATATTCGGTGAGTGTTTTTTTATTTGAGCCGGTTCCTAACAGACACCGGACCACTGCAATTTGTTGCGCTAATATGGCAGCCTGAGCCCAATATGTTGCGTACGGGGGCTGCCAAAAAAACTTTCGGCTTGCCAGGACCGACTTGTCAAACAGCAACCGCCCAAGCGGTTAGCCCACAACAAGACGTGTTCGAGTTATCGGCCAGGGGACTTGATTTGGATGAGCCGAATTTCGCAAGTTCTTAGCTACGCGTCGGCGGTTTGCACCGGACAACTTACAAACCTTCCCGTCATTCGCCCCCCGCGGCGATTTGGGCATACAGACGCTCATGGGCCGCCACGTTCGAGGCGATTGCGAACTGCTCGACAACCCTCGCCCGCCCCGCCTTGCCCAGCCGCCTCCGCAGCCGTTGGTCACCCACGAGTTTAAGAATCGCCTCGGCGAGTGTCTGGACGTCGTCCGCGGCGACGAGCACCCCGGTTTGCCCGTCCACAACGACTTCTCGCAGCCCGGGAACCTTCGTGGCGATAACCGGCAAACCGGCAGCCATCGCCTCCGTAGCGGCCAGGCCGAACCCTTCCCAGCGACTGGGCATGACGAACACGTCGGCCGCACTCAGCACGCCGCGAACATCGTCCACAAAACCCAGCAACCGAGCGAAACGCCCGCCCTCGCCGTGGCGGATGAAGTTCTCCACCAAGCTCCGCTTAGGTCCGTCTCCGGCGACGACCAGATTGATATGCTCGCCTCGGGCGCCTAGATGGCTGACCGCCCCCAACAACCGGTCGATGCCCTTTTGATGGTCCAGCCGCCCCACAAACGCCAGCAGGACCTCCCGGGGACCTATGCGCCACTGGCGGCGCAGCTCTTTTCGCGAGACAGGATCGGATGAGAAGCTCTCAATGTCCGTCCCGTTGGGGATCACGGTATATCGCCAATGCGGTAACCCGCTGGTTTGGGCGTGGTAATCTCGAACCGACTCAGAGACACAGACGATCCGCTCGCACCGCTCGGCGAAGAATCGCGCGTATGTGAACTGCCACGGGCGAAACCGCCCTTCGGCGACGTGAACCGTGTGCAGAAGATGCGGGACCCCCGCCAGGGCCGCAGCGGCCCGGCCGATAAGGTCGGCATGGAACAGGTGGGTGTGGAGGATATCAACGCGGGTGCGGCGCAGCAACTTGACAAGGCGCAAGAACTTGGGTAAGTCCAAACGCCACCGCACGCCGAGGACAGTCACCTCAACGCCGGCAGCGGTCAGCATATCTACAACCCGCCCGCCGCGAAGGGCCACCACCTGAACGTCGAAGCGCCGCTTGTCCAGCCGCCGGGCCAGCTCGTAGACGCATCGCTCGGCCCCGGCCAGCTCCAGCTCCGTAATCAGTTGACATATCCGCATTCGCCGCATCTGGCGACCTCCAGGAAAGGATACATCTTATAGACACGCCCGCCCCATTCAACCGCAAAGACTGGCCGTCTTGACACGCCGCCGATATCCTTGGCGGAAAGGATCGGCCGATGAACCGTCCCCAACCTACAAGAGACGAACTGGCGGCGATGATTGACCACGCGATCTTGCGGCCGGATGCGACACTCGCGGATCTGCTCGCCGCGTGCGATCTGGCGCGCCGGGTGCGGGTCGCCTGTCTCTGCGTGCGGGGCAGCGACGTGAGCGAGGTCAGTAGGCGTCTTTCGGGGACCGGCGTTCTCATCGGAACCGTAATAGGGTTTCCGCACGGGTGCTCCAGCGCGGCGGCGAAGGTTTCCGAAGCCCACCGAGCGGTCCAAGACGGGGCCGAGGAGCTTGACATGGTCCTGAACATCTCGCGGCTGCGGAGCGGGCAGGTCGCATACGTCCAGGACGATATCGCCGCCGTGGTGACGGCCGCCCAGGGCAAGTGCGTCAAAGTGATCCTGGAATGCTGCTACCTCAGCGCCGATCAGAAGGCCGCCGCGTCCCGGGCAGCCATCGCGGCCGGGGCGAAGTTCGTCAAGACCTCCACCGGCTTCGGACCGGGCGGGGCCACCATCGAGGACGTCAAGTTCCTTCGCGCCCAGGTGGGCGATCGGGCCGGTGTAAAGGCGGCCGGGGGTATCCGAACGCTCGCCGACGCCCTGAGTATGATCGCCGCCGGCGCGAATAGAATCGGAACCAGCAGCACCGAGACGATCCTCGCCGAGCTGCCGGTCTGAGCCGGTCCGCGCTTACCCTGACCTACTTCTTGGCGGCCGCTATCATCTCGTCGATCGTCGTCACCGCCGCAGCGCAGATGCTGTCTGCCGCTCCATAGTAAACCGTAAGCTGCCCGTCAGCGTGGGCGATCAACCCGTTTGAGAAGACCACGTCACCAAAGAGGCCCGCCCTTTCGTACTCGGTCTGCGGTTCCAGCACCGGGCTGCTTGAGCGGGCAATGATCTTCTCGGGATGGTCCAGGTCGCTGAGCATGGCGCCGAGACAATACCGTCGCCCCTCGTCGCATGCGTGGAAGATCTCAACCCACCCCGCCTCGGTGCGGATCGGCGGCGCGCCTGCGCCGACGCGTTCGGACATCCAGCCCCGTCCCTGCGGCGCAAGCGTCATGTGATGATCGCCCCAGCTAAGCAGGTCCGGCGAATACCCCGTCCAGATGGCAGCCGGATTGAACTCGCTCTTATAGGGCCGGTGCCGGCAGACGTACTTCCCGCGGACCTTTTGCGGAAAGATGCAGACGTCCTTGTTGTACGGCGGAAAAATTACACCGTGGCGCTTGAACGTCTTGAAATCCTCCGTCGACGCCAGCGCGACCGTCACACCCATCTGCGAGACCGCGGTGTACGTGATGTAGTATCGCCCGTCGATATGCGTTATCCTCGCGTCCTCGCACCCGAACGCCTCATACGGCGCGGCCGGAAAGATCGCCGGGGCAGGATCAAACACGAAGTGCTCGCCGTCCTTGCTGCGTGCGACGCGCAGGTGCGACATGCTTGTAAGCAAGGTTCTGCCGCCATAGCGGTACTTCCGCGGGTCCGTCGTATCCAATGCTGGATCGTCTTTGGGAATGTTCACCGTTCGGACCTCATCGGCGCCCGCGTCATAGACGAGTGTCGATACGGCGTCGGATGTCTGAGGCGGCGCCTCCGCGACCCGCACGACGAGCAGCACCTGCTTACCGAACCGCACGGCGCCTGGATTGAGCGTGGATACGACCTTCAGTCCCGGTGCGGTCGGTTCCAGATCGTCCGGACTCAGCAGCGGATTGGCGTCCATTCGTCTCATCATCGTCACTTCTTACCTTCCGCGCCGCGCCTGCGCCAACTACCCACCACCGCGCTGACGATAAGGATAAGGTGTCCGGCCGTCTCAGCGCTTTCTTCCAATGCGGTGTGAATGGCGTCCTCGCCCGGGATAATCGGAATGTGGCGCGCGCTGAAAACCCGCTTGGCGATTATTTGCGACAGCGCGTATGTGACCATCGCCGCCAGCAGCCACGATACGTGAGGCCAGTCGGCAGGCGAGGCTGTAATCCGCTTGCGCCAGAGGATCGCCCAGGCGCCCGCCGTCCCGAACAGCGCAAAGATCACCTTGTCCATATGGGCGAAATGGATTTCCCTGCACATCAGCGACAGGACAAGGAAGGTCACAATGGCAAGAGGCCAGTTGCGCGTAACCGCCGTGCGGATGACGTAGATCGCCGCCGCGACCCCAATCAAATAGGGACCGATCTGCTCAAGGACGACGTGAAGACGGTCGTAGTCCGCCCCGAGCTTGTGCCCGACCGTAAGAGACACCACAACCACCGGGCCAAACAGCATCGGTGACCAACTTATCCGCCTAGCCCATGGCTTCGCACGCTTCTTTTCCGTCGTTGCGTCCAACTAAGCACTCCCAAACACCTCACCCGAGCAGCCCATTGCGACGGGCCGATACCATACCCCAACGCGCGGCGCAAAAAAAGGGTCTGTGCCAAAACCGCGCGGCCAGGTCGCCACGACCCATCCCGGATCATGACAATTGACGAAAGTAAATCCGCCATGTAGTCTCCGGGGTTCGTGTTGTGCGAGAAATTAACGGGAGAAAACGCGCATGCAGTTGCAATACAAAGGCGACTTCGACGAGGTGCTGAAGCGATTCGAGGGCTGGTGGGACTGTCAGATCATCGACCGTCCGCTTGTGAGCATCTCGGTTAAGTCCGATCGGACGGTGAAGCTCCCGGCCAAATCGCATCCGACGCTCCGCCAGAAGTGGATGGACGTCCAGTACAACGTCGATCTGTTCGAGAGTTCCTTGGACGCAGCGGTATTCTTGGGTGAGACGTTCCCAAAATTCAGCCCGAACCTGGGCCCGGACTTATGCGCGTCGCTTTTCGGAGCTGAGCTTAAGTTCGGCGAGCGGACGAGTTGGTCAGTGCCGATCCTCGAAACCTCCCGACAGATTCTGGACCGCAAGCCAGATCTCGATAATGTCTATTGGCAGACGATTCGCGACATGACCGACCTTTCGCTTCAGCGCGGGGCGGGTAAGTGGGTCACGAGCATCACCGACATGCACACCAACGGCGATCTGCTGGCGGCCCTTCGCGGCCCGCTGGAATTGTGCCTGGATCTGGCCGACGACATCGAGGCGGTCAGGATGGGATGCGAGCACGTGACGGATTTCTTTGCGACGATATACGAGGATTTGTGGGGGAGGATCGAAGCGGCCGGCATGCCCGCAACCACGTTCTGCCCGATCCTTCACGCCGGGAGGGCGTCCATGACCAGCTGCGACTTTATCTGCCTGATCTCGCCTGAGATGCTCGCCAAGACAATCCTGCCCAGCATCGTCCGCGAGGCCGGGTATCTGCAGCGCAGCATGTTCCACCTGGACGGGCCCGGCGCGCTGGTGCATCTTGACGCGCTGCTGGAGGTGGACGAACTGGACGGGGTCCAATGGGTCTACGGGGCGGGTAAGGGCCCGGGGGCACGCTGGGTGGATATCTATAAGAAGATCCAGGCGGCAGGGAAGTGCATGCAACTGAAATGCCGGGACATCGACGACGCCGTCGCCCTGACCGAACATCTCAAGCCCGAGGGCCTATGGTTTACGATCGGGGGAGAATACTCCCGCCACGAGGCTGAAGCGTTCCTCGCCTGGATCGGCCGCTGGGCAGCGGGAAAACGCGGATAGAAAATGCAGATGAGTGCAATCGACGTACACGTACACGCGTTTCCGGACGACCTGGGCCCCCGAGCGATCGCCAAGCTCGAGGCGCAATGCCCCTGGAGCTCCGTCGCACACGGGACAATCGGCGAGCTGATCGAGTCGATGGACGCCGCCGGCATCGACGCATCCGTCGTCTGCACCATCGCCACCAAGCCGGGGCAGGTAAAGGGAATCCTCAAATGGTGCCAGAAGATCCGCTGCGAGAGGATCAAACCGCTCCCGTCCGTCCACCCCCAAGACAAGGACAAGCCCAAGTGGATCGGACGGTTCGCCAAAGAGGGTTTTGTTGGAATCAAATTGCACCCGATGTACCAGGAATTCACGGCGGACGAGGCGGCCGCTGATGAGATCTACGCCGCGGCCGCCGAGCACGGACTTATCATCGCGGCACACTGCGGGCGGGACATCGCCTTCCCGCTCGACGACCGGGCCTCGCCCCAGCGCCTTGCGCGCGTGTTAGAGAAATTCGATGGACTTAAACTGCTGTGCACACACATGGGCGGCTGGCGGATGTGGGACGAGGTCGAACGGTACATCCTCGGGACCGGGTGCTACCTGGAGACGTCTTTCGCGCTGGAAGAGCTGGGCCCCCAGCGAGCGGTGGCGATGATGCGAACGCACGGGATCGAGCGGGTGATGTTCGGGACGGACTGGCCGTGGAAGCGACAGGACGACGAGGTGCAGCGAATCAAGCACTTGCCCATCACCGCCGCCGAGGCCAACGCAATCCTGTTTTCCAACGCGGCGAAGCTGTTGGGGTATTGAGGATCCCTAACTAGAGCAGCGGGACAAAGGCCTTCAACTGCGGCTGATCGGCACGGCGAATCCGCCACCCTTGGGGACCGAAGCTCCAGTGCAGGGACCAACTCACAAACGGGTTCTGCAAGCCGATCTCGTCGGCGTCCGTGATGATCTGCGTCGTCAGCGCCGTGCGAGCTTCCCTGTCGGACATCTCAATGTCGTGACTGACAAACTTAACGGCGGTGATCTTGTATCTGCCAATGGCATAATTGACGGAGCTGACCGCCTCGGGTTTACCGATCCTGCCCCGCGCGCTGGACAACTCGAAATCGTCGGTAAGGTATGCAGCAATGGCGTCTACGTCGAGCACCTCAGCGTCCTGCTCCAACCGGCCGAGCGTATCGATGAGCTTCTCGCGGAGTGTAACGACGGCCATCTCCACAACAAAGATCACCCCGATCAAAACCAGAGGCACGAGCAAGCGCATTGCCGACTTTCGCGTGCGCCGCGCGTGCCAGACGACCAACAGGACAAGTTCCGCCGCCGCCAGGACGATGTACAGATAAAGCGGCCCTTCGAAGAAGGTTCTCTTCAGTGCTTCCATAAAACGTGATTATACCGGACTCGCCACGTCAGCTAAAGTTTTCCGTCGCGGCGAGGCGATAAAGCTTCAATGCCTCCCAAGGCCCGCAAAATACCCCCCAAAGGTGCGTTGATGCGGATCTCCCAAGCCGCCAAAACCGCAGGGGTAAGTAACCAGACCATAGAGTACTACATCATGCTGGGGCTTATTGAGCCCATCCGCAAACCCGACCTGGGGGGAAGGTTCTTCGACGCCAACCTAATCACTCGGATCCGTTTGATCCGCCAGCTCAATGAATCCGGGTATACGCTGCGCGCGATTCGCGAGACATATCTTCGGAGACGTTGAACACCCAATGGTGGGTGAATCATCGTATAATGCAGCGGCAATATCAGGATCACGTGAATCATGGCCAGGAGATTTGTAAAGATATCTCTGGCGACGAAGCTTCGCCTGCTTTACACGGCCGCGGTGCTGGGGATTATCGCCGCGGCGCTCATCGTCCCGTGGTACTTCATGGAGCTGCTTGGCGAACAGGGCATCCAGCGCAGCGCCGCGGAGTTGACGCGGCTTCGGGTCAACGAATGGACCGACCAGCACCATAAGAACCCCGCAGCCGCCAAGGACGAAGGCAGCACCGTCGCCAGGTTGTTTACCCAGAGCGATACCCCCGGCCCCAAGGCCCTCAAAGGCCCGTATTTCATCCAACTGTCGGCGGACTTGGAGCCGGATCGGCCGTTAGACCCCGTTGCGATGGATGCTTTGAGGGGTTTTGTCTCCAAACCCAACCAGCAACTCGCCGTGATCCGCTCCGAGGACCAGCAGGGCCGCGTGGTCTACCGGTGTTTCAGGGCCGTCCAAAGCACAAGCGTTTGCCGATCCTGTCACGATGATTCCCGCAAACCGCAACTGGAATTCCAGCCGGGCCAACTCGTTGGGATGGTCGATCTGACCTTACCGGGCTCCGCCGCGGCCGGAACTATCGTATGGTGGACGCGCGGCGCGTTTGTGGTCGGGATCGTCCTGGCGACGCTGCTGGCGTTTGTCCTGTTCGCCTTCATCACCCAGCGTGTCATCCTGGGGCCCGTCCGCAACCTGCAGAACCTCGCCGACAAGGTCACGGACGGCGACCTGACCGTACGAAGCAGCATCAGCACCGGAGACGAGCTTGAACGCCTCGGAGCAAGCTTCAACGAGATGCTCGACGCCCTTGTCGACCAGCACGAGAAGCTCCGCGCAGCCAACCGCGCTTTGGACCTGAAGCTCTACGAGGTGGGTGAAGCCAACGTCACCCTCTACCAGGCCAACAAGGTCAAGGACGAATTCCTCGCCAATATCTCTCACGAGCTGCGCACCCCGCTGAACAGCATCATGGGGTTCGCCGATCTGCTGTCCCAATCCCCCGACGATCGCATCCAGCGATACGGTCAGAACATCGCCACCTCCGCCAACAACCTGCTGAACATGATCAACGACCTGCTCGACCTGGCGAAGATCGAGGCCGGCAGAGCCGAAGTCAGGCTGGAGAAGGTCTCGGTAACCGACACGTGCCAGACGCTGGGGGCACTTATGAGGCCGCTGGCGGACAAGAAGGAACTGGATTTCCGGATTGAGCTTGACGAGAACCTGCCCATCATCATCTCCGACGCCTCCAAGCTCCAGCAGATCCTCTACAACCTCCTGTCCAACGCGATAAAGTTCACTCCCGTCGCCGGGCGGGTTACGCTGTCGGCCGGGCGGGCGGATACGCAGCAGTCCGTCCTCACCACCGAAGGCGTGTACATCTCGGTAGCGGATACCGGCCCGGGCATTGCAGAGACGGAGCAGCAGCAGATATTCGAGAAATTCCACCAGCTGGACAAGACCCTGACGAAAGAATCATCAGGGACCGGACTTGGGTTGGCGATCACCAAGGAGCTGACGAACCTGCTGACCGGGAGACTTACCTTAAGAAGCTCGCCGGGTCAGGGGTCCACATTCACCGTACATCTCCCGCTTGATGCGACCGGCGCGAAACAGACCGTACCTCCCGGCGGCGCCGACCAGTAGGCGCCCCGTAGATTGACAAGGCCCATCAGAGTAGTTAACGGGAATATGTAGCGGTTCTGGTCGAGCGAGGACGAGCTTGGCAAGGAGGCGAAGCAGGCAACCCCGTCGGGTTTCCGATGGAGCCTGACGAAGTCAGGCGAAGCCGTAGCCGGCCAGAACACTGCAGAATACCGTTAACTGCTCTAGTACCACACCACAACGACTATGTTCGGCTCGGTGGTCTTTCCTTGCATTAACCCGATACAATGCCCAACCTGCTTAACCTCGATCTGCTCGGAGTCAATCCACTCGTTTATGTTGTTTTCCATGACATGCATCGGCGCCTCGGCTACCTTGGAGTGGAATATCCGGCATCGCGTGGCGCCCGTCTCGTTCAGGTTCATGGGCCGCTTGAACTGGAACCTCTCCGTCGCCTGGGACAATCCAGTACCGTAGGACCGCTTGGTGGTGTCCTGATTCGCGGTCGGTCGTGCAGCGCTGGCTCCGGTAGGCCTGATCGTCCTTCTCGGCGCCCCCGGGGCCGCTTCGCCGGGCCCATCCGCCAGCGATATGGGCTCGTCATCGCCGCTCTTGGCCGGCTTGGGCGTCAATGAAATCGGCTCATCATCGCCGCTCTTGGCTGGCTCGGCGGGCAGGGAAATTGGCTCGTCGTCGCCGGGCTCGGGGCCCAAAGAGATAGGCTCGTCGTCGAAACTACTGTTGTTCTGATCTGACATCTTTCAACTCCCGCGTCGCAATATGCCTTTCGATTGCGGAAAGAACTGACCTTAGCTGTTATTATATCGTCGCCGCGTCGGTATCGTCAACCCGGTGCCGCTTCAATGCGATCCGAAGCAAGCTCAATGCGCAGGGGCAGCACCCGCCGCGCAAGGATACGGCGGCACTGCCGGAGGAGTGGAGACTGCGATGCGTAAAGACAAGCTGGCCGTACTGCTGGTTTTCGCGGGGATCATCGCTGTGATGGTCGCCGTCCAGTTGCAGCGAACCAACGGCACGGACACCCAACCGGCCGCAACTCGGCCCGCCAAGGCACCGGGGCCCATAGGGCGACTGCGCGGGATGGCGCTGCAACTACACTACAGTGACGAGTCACACCCATACGAGCAGCTCGTCGGAGAGATCCCCAGCAGCGGCGCAGACGCGATATGCTTCGTTGTGCATGCGTATCAGGAAAACGCATCGTCGGCCAGCATCTTCATCGACCGCAGAAAAACACCAAGCGACGATCACCTCGTGAAGCTCATATCCCAGGCCCACGCCCAAGGGATGCGCGTTATCATCATGCCTATCGTCCTGCTGGAGAACGCCCGCACGGGCGAGTGGCGCGGGAAGATCAACCCGCCCGACTGGTCCGACTGGTGGGAGGACTACGCCAACTTCATCACTTACTACGCCAAGATCGCGGCCGCCACCGGCGCGGAGGTCTTTATGGTCGGCTCGGAGCTTGTCAGCACCGAAGCCCAGACAGGCCGATGGCGCGACCTGATCGGAACGGTCAGGTGGATATATCCCGGGCTCATAAGCTACTCAGCCAACTGGGACCACTACCGCCCTATCAAGTGGTGGGACGCCGTGGACATTATCGGGATGACCACGTACTACGATCTGACCGGCGGCGCCGAACCGACGCTGGAGCGGCTGACCAAGGCGTGGGAGCCGATCAAGAAGGACATTCTCGACTGGCGGGCCAAGAACCACCCGACAAAGCCGATCATGTTCACCGAAGTCGGCTGGCCGAACCAGGAGACATGCGCCCAGTATCCGTGGAACTACTATGAAGCTCCCGACAAGCCCGACCCCACCGCCCAGGCCAACTGCTTCGAGGCGTTCTTCGCCACCTGGATCGGCGAACCGGCCGTGTCCGGGTTTATCGTCTGGGAGTGGCGGTCGAATCCGGCGACCCAGCCCGGCCCGGAAGATACCTCCTACACACCCTGCGGGAAACCCGCACTGGACGTGATACGCAAGTACTACCAGATGCCCACGCCCGCCGCCGGGGCGACGGGCACCCGCTCCCCGCCACCTGCCGAAAGTCGCCAGTAGTCGCAGCCGGTCACCAATTGTCGCAGCCTGTCGCACGTTCTGACGGATTGTCGCAGTTTCTGACGGTTTGTAGCAAGTCCAAAAAACGGTAGCTCCTGTTGCCGCAAGCAATTGCGCTTCTGCGCGCGACGGCTGGCGAAAATTTCGCCCCCGGCCCCGGCAATCCGTGGGGGCACAGATCGATCCCTATGTGGTTGTCAATTCGCCGATCGGGCGACAACAATGACACAATGACAAAAAAGCTGGGCGCACAAAGCGCCTCCATACTTACCCGCCGCGCGAGCGTATGCGCGCGCAGGAGCGGTCTTTTTCGACCATCGGTCTTCGTAAGGTCCGGCCGTGCCGGGAAAAGAAAATCTGCATTTCTTCGCGCATCCCCGCACCCGCCGTGCAGCCGTGCGCGCGCAAAACAGTCGTTAGTTCCCAGCTCCTAGGTCCTAGCGGTTGATAGGGTGCCGTGGCTTGCGCAGCGAAGCGAAGCAACCACGTAAAACAGTTCCTAGGTCCTAGATCCGAGGTCCTAGGTCCTGGTTCCTAGATCGTACGGGGTATTACTGGCGCGGGAAGTCGAAGAATGTCAGAATGTCTTTGCGGACCCACAATGCCCACGGCCAGCTGGCCGTGGGCATTCTAGGCACATGTCCACCGATGGATTGACCTACTGCCCAGGGCACGTCAGGGGACGCTGATAAGCTTCAAGGCCGTGGGCATTGTTGCAGGTCCGCA
>SDBV01000270.1_pt1 | contig 71996 bp, 56 predicted proteins | sample 2277081 | NCBI WGS metagenome assembly SDBV01 (sample SAMN10402039, study PRJNA504765) | marine sediment metagenome | isolation source: marine sediment core GS10_PC15, 223 cmbsf | place: Arctic Ocean: Southern Knipovich Ridge | collected 2010
AGATCGTGCTCCGGTCGTTGGGGTCACTGTACATGTCGTACCAGATAACGGAATTGGGGTTAGACTGCGAGATATTACCGGCCAAGACAGAGCCCCCGCCGATACCGATCGCCAACACTAGTAGCAAGACTTTCTTCATATCGCTTCTCCTTGACTTGAGGGGCGGCGTGTCTCCTAGGACTTGCCGGCCCATGGATTGTTTTCTCTGCTCCGGCGGCATATCATGCGAAAATCGCAGGGACCTGATTCCGCCTTCTTAGTGTACCCGAAGAGCAGGCTGTTGTCAATGAAACACCTGTTATTTCGGTCGAAAGATGGACAAATCGCTGCGATTTCTGTAAGAAACAACGGGCGACCCACAGTTGGGCCGCCCGTTGGTGTGTATAGAAACAGCTTCTTGAACTGCGCTGCAGCCTGGCGGCCTACTTGCGACGACGACGGATCAGGGCAGCAACGCCGCCGATAGCCAGCAGGCTCATCGTAGCCGGCTCAGGGATGATGTTAATCTGCAGTGCGAACGGGTCATCGCTTTCGATGCGAGCCTCACTACGCCAATACCAGCTCCAGTAATCGTACATATACACCCTAAGCCCTACGGTGGTGATGCCAAGGGGGGCAGTCGGGAGGACATCGAAGGTTATGCCCATGAGCCGCATCTGGTAGTTGTAGCCAGCGAGACCACCGATTTCGACCTCCTGGTAGTTTGCACCGCCGTAGTATGAGGCATTTTCGGAGCCCCAGTACTCGCCTTGGGTTGCCGTGCCGTAACTGCCGACGCCGTCTTCCGTGACCAGAGGAGCTTGGGAGTAGTCCCAGTAGCTCTGCGGCCGATCAAGGGCCGCAGTGTCCCACCAAAAGCCGGCTCTGTAACCGCGAATGGGGCTCCAACCGGCATAGTTGTTGTTGACTTCAACAAAAACTGTGACCGTCTCGCCGGGTGCTGCTTCCACATAGCCGTCCCAGATCGTAGCCCGGTCGTTGGGGTCGAAGAACATGTCCCGCCAGATAACGGAATGCGGGTTCGACTGCGAAATGTTACCGCCAAAGACAGAACTCGCGCCGATGCCTACCACCAACGCCAGTAGCAACAAAAGTTTCTTCATGACACTTCTCCTTGACTTGGGTGGACGGCACGCCTCCTGAGACTTGCCAGGCCACTAACTCTCTACTCCCGCGCCTAACCTTTAGACGCGTAAAGCACTCCTTCGCTCTCCGAGGATCCGAACTGCGCTCCTCGCTAACTACCAACAAAGAGGAGTCTACCAAACAGGCTGACTCAGGGTCAAGATAAATCTCCACGAGAATACTCTTTTTTTCGAATAAGCAGTTGGCTTTGCCTGTTTCTCCGCCAATTACAGCCGCTGGAAGGCCAGCCAGCCCCGATCCTGCCCGGGAAATGGGCATGTCTCAGCGGAAATTCCGCCTTTCGGCGGCCCCCGTGATTCATCCGTTCCAGTCCGACGGAATTAATTTTCCATCGGTAGGCGCCAATCGACTATGATATGTGGCGGGCCAGCCAGCGGCGAGACGTTTGAAGGCCTCGTCGCCGCCAGCCACTGCCTGGAGACACTGTGAATCTCTTGAAGAATCTTACCGACGTCAACCCCTCACCCGCGGACAGGCCATCGCCACCCCCGCGGAATCAACCTTCCCATCAGTAGCTGGGCCAAACTAAGGTGTTACGGAAACGACAGAGCCGCTCGCGACCCGCATCGAATGGGGGACCGAGCGCGCGGAGTTAGCCGTCATGAAACGTATTTTCCTTCCCCTCGCACTAGTAGCCATCGCCGCCGTTGTCGTGGGCATCGTCGTCACGCGGCAAGAACCCCGGGCCCAAGACCCCCCTCCCGGTGATGGCCAACCCGTGCTTGCCGTCAACACGGACGCTCCGTCAAGGGCTGACGCTGGCCAACGGCAACTGATCCTCGCTCTGGCTGAAGCCGGGCGCGGGGCCGACAGCCCGGGTGAGATTGTGGTCGACTACCCCATCGACGGGTCGATCCTCCCGCCAGACATGGTAGCCCCAACATTCCTCTGGCACGACGAGACGCCAGACGTCGATCGCTGGCTGATCGACGTGGCGCTGACCGACGGCGAAGGGCATATCTACGTGTTGGCCGAGGGCGCCCCGCCGCCGATAGGCGAAACGGATCCCCGCTGCTTCGGCGAGACCAACGAGCCCTACGAGCCGACCCCGTACCAGGCATCGGCCAAGAGTTGGACCCCAAAGGCCGACGTGTGGCAGGCCATCAAGGCCCAATCTGTAGCCACGCCGGCCAGCGTTACAGTGCTGGGGTTCAACTCCGACAACCCCAGCGATGTCCTGTCGCGCGGCCAGATGACAATGACGACGTCAGCCGATGCCGTCGGCGCGCCGATCTTCTATCGTGACGTGCCGCTCATGCCGGGAAGGTCCGCCGAAGATGGGGTGATCAGGCCCATCGACAACGCCAACTTGGGATTGATCCAATGGCGCCTCAAGGACGTCTCCCGACCCGACAGCCGCGTCGTGCTGACAGATATCCCCACCTGCGCGAATTGTCACAGTTTTTCCGCCGATGGGCAGACACTGGGCATGGACGTTGATGGCCCGCACGGCGACAAGGGAGCGTACGCCTTGGCCCAAATCGAGGAAAACATGTCCATCGGGCCCGCAGAGATCATTACGTGGAACTCTTTCGCCGACAAGCCTGAGGGGCACAAGACGATCGGTTTCCTCTCGCGAGTGTCGCCCGATGGGCTGCACGTTGTCTCAACGGTCAACGAGGCCGTCTACGTCGCGAACTTCCTCGACCACGAGTTCCTCCAGGTGTTCTATCCCACGCGAGGCATTCTTGCTTACTACTCTCGCCGTACCGGCGAGATGAAGGCCCTGCCCGGGGCTGACGACACGGACTACGTGCACTGCGATCCTGTGTGGACACCGGACGGTAAGACGATCATCTTCGCTCGGGCTCGCGCGATCGACCCGTACTCCGCTGAAGAACCGACCCACGCGAACGATGAAAATGAACTGCAGGTCCGATTCGATCTATTCCGCATCTCCTTCAAGAATGGCCAGGGAGGCACGCCCGAGCCGATCGAGGGAGCGTCGAACAACGGAATGAGCAACACCTTCCCGAAGGTCTCACCGGACGGCAAATGGCTCGTGTACGTCAAATGCCGCAACGGCCAACTGATGAGGCCCGACAGTGAGCTATGGATCGTCCCGGTCGAAGGCGGTCAGGCCAGAAAGATGGCCTGCAACACGAGGCTGATGAACTCCTGGCACAGCTTCTCGCCTAACGGACGGTGGATGGTCTTCGCCTCCAAGGCCAACACCCCCTACACGCAGATGTTCCTTACGCACATCGATGAAGACGGCAACGACAGCCCGGCCATTCTGATACCCAACGCCACCGCATCCAACAGGGCCATCAACATACCCGAGTTCGTCAACATCGAATACGACGATTTGGTGTCCATAGAGGTGCCGGGCGTAGCCTACTATCAGAATTTCAACCGCGCCAACGAGTTAATGGAGGCCGGGAAGCTGCAGGAAGCCATAGCCGAATTTAAGAAGGCGCTGGCAGCCGAGCCCACGTCCGTACGCATAAACACGCAGCTTGGCACGTGCTTCACAAAGGTGGGCCAACTGAGCCAAGCCACCGCCTGCTTCCAGCGCGTAATACGGACCGACCCGAAGAGCTTAGTGGCGTTGCTCAATCTGGGCGCCCTTTACGTCTCTCAAGGACAGGCTGACAAGGCGATCCCGTACCTGCAAGACGCCCTGGAGATCGATCCGGAAGTCACCGATGTCCATATCAATCTGGGCATTGCCCTCGATATAACCGGCAGATCGGCCGAGGCCTTTGAGCATTTCCAGAAGGCGTCGGTCCTCTCCCCCGACTCGGCCAAGGCGCACAATGGCATGGGATTGGCCGCGGCCAAGATGGGCCGGATCGACGAGGCAATCAGGCACTTTGAAAGGGCGGTACAGATAGACCCGCGATTTGCCATCGCTCGCCAAAACCTACAGAAAGCGCGACGGGCCGCGGCCATGAACCAACAGCCATAGTTACGCGGCCACAAATACGAGCCGCCACTCGCTCTCAACATCGCGATGACTCACTCTTCGATGTCGAGCATAACCACGGACATCGCAGGCAGTTGCACCTTTAGCCAGCCATCGTCCAGCTTGACATCGTCAAATGGGACCGGCGCGATGACATTGGGGGCCTGTACTGTATTGAAGCTGTTAATCTTCGCACCTTGCAACACTCGCCCGGCTGCGCCCTTCACGCTCGCGCCGCGGAACTCCACCAGCACCTCCCGATCCTTGGCGATGTCGATGTTCGTCAGCGTGAGGTGCATCTTGCCGGCCGCGTCGCGCGAGGCAGACGCATTGACGCCTGGGAACGTATACCCGGCTGGGTCGTAGCGGTCGGCGGTGGTGACGGTCGGCAGCATGGTCGCTTCCATGTGCGGCGTGAACATCTCGAAGACGTGGTAGCTCGGCGTGAAGAACATTTTGCCGCCCGTGTCGATGATCATGATCGGGTGCAGCCCGCCGATGATCATCGCCAGGTTGCACACGCGGACACGCCCGCAGTGATTGTTAAACGAGTTGAGCATCGTCGCGGCGATGATCGCGTCCCGCATGGTGCCCTGCCCCGGCGGATAGTTCGTGCCATCCGGCAGCGTGCACGAATCGTACCACGTGCCCCACTCGTCCATCACCAGGGCGACGCGCTGGTCGGGGTCGTACTTGTCCATCACGGCACAGTGCTTGTCCAGCAGGTCGTCGATGCAGATCGTGTTCCGCATGGACACGCCGTAACGGGCCTCGTCGAAGTCGATCACGTCGCCCTTGTCGTTCCAGAAGCCAGCCAGCGTGTAGTGGTGGAAGGCTACGCCCTCGATCACGTCGCAGCAATCGCGCATCACGACGTCCGTCCAGTCGTATCGCATGCCGCCAGGGCCACACGCTACGCGCATGATGTTGCCGTCGCATGCGTCGCTCATCGGGCCGGCGTAGTCCAAGCATCGCTTGGTGTAGGACTCGGGCATGTCGCCGTAGGCCCAGCCCTCGTTGCCGATGGCCCACATCTTCACGTCCCATGGCTCGTCGCGGCCGTTAGCACGACGCAGGTTGGCCAGTTCCGAATCATCATCAGCCGTCAGGTAGGTAACCCACTCCACTGCCTCCTCAGCCGAGCCGGACATGCTGTTGCAGCACAGGTACGGCTCACAGCCCACCAGCTCGCAGAAGTCCATGAACTCATGCGTGCCGACGTCGTGCTCACGATAGTCGCCGTCTGGCGCGTGCTTGCCGTCGGGTCGCTGGTCGCGCGGGCCTATGCCGTCGCGCCAATGGTGAAACTCCGCGTACGCCCCGCCGGGCCAGCGGACGTTGGGCAGCTTGATCGCGCGGAGCGCGTCCAGCACATCGTCGCGAAAGCCGCGCGTGTTGGATATGGGCGAGTCGGGCCCGACCCACAGCCCGCCGTAGATCACGCTGCCCGGGCTCTCGGCGAACTGCCCGTAGATGTGCTTGCTGATGGTGGCGGCGCCCTGGTCGGCGTTGACTGTTACACGGTTCATACGAATGTCTCCTTGAAAGGTAGCGGGATTCTATCCGCCTCGCCCGGCCGAGTGCAACAGGTCGGACGAGGATCGCGTCGTATTGTTCTGTCGCCGAGTCGCGCCTCCGGGGTAACATGGGGCCCGACGAGAACAATTCATCAGCCTTCGTGGAGATGCATCATGCTTAAAGACCTTGTCCGCAAGAACCGCAGCTACCGGCGTTTCGACCAGTCCGAGCCGATTGATCGGGCGACGCTGCTGGAGCTGGTGGACCTGGCGAGGCTGAGCGCCTCGGGCGGCAACGCTCAGCCGTTGAAGTTCGTTCTGGCGTGGGAGGCCGAGCGGAACGCCGCCATCTTTCCGCACCTGGCGTGGGCGGGCTTTCTTGCCGACTGGCCAGGCCCGGCCGAGGGGGAGCGGGCGACCGCCTACATCATCATATTGCACGACAAGGAGATCACCCACCTGGCCGGCGTGGACCACGGCATCGCCGCTCAGAGCATTCTGCTTGGCGCGACGGAGAAGGGCCTGGGCGGCTGCATGATCGGCTCAATCAACCGCGACGGCCTGCGGGAGACGCTGGCGATCGACGAGCAATACGACATCCTCCTTGTCATCGCCCTCGGCGTGCCGGGGGAGACTGTCCAGCTGGAAGACCTGCCGCCCGATGGCAAAACCACCTACTGGCGGGACGAGAACAGCATCCACCACGTGCCGAAACGGCCGTTGGATGAGTTGATTATCGAATAGCCGGCGGCGCGTGGCATGGGCATCTTGGCCGTGCTGTCTTGCTTCTTCTGTTGCTTCTAATGCGGCCAGGAGCAGGATGCTTCTGGGACGCATGGGCAAGATGCCCATGCCACTCCTGCTGCGGGCCGCTAGCCCAGCCTACGCTTCCGGTGCGAACCAGGCGCTTATGTTGCTGATCGCCTCAACATCACTGCCACGCAACAGACCGATGCGCCCCGTCGCAGCTTGCGGCAAGCTGAAGCATTCGATCAGGATGTCATCCAGGTAGAACTCCAGCAGCTCTCCCTCCGCGAGCAGGCGGAACTTAGCCGGCTGCCCGAACGCGACCGCCCGGTCCTCGGTGAATATCACTTCGTAGCCGGTGCCGTCGGCGTTGATGTCGCCAAGTTCCACCGTGCCGTCGCTGCCGACGAGTATGGCCGACCCCCTGCCGGGCCCGCACTCTACGTACAGCCCGCGACGCGCCCCGCCCTCAGCCGGCAGCGTCAGTTCGCCTTCCAACACAAAGCCGCGATCGGCATCGAAAGTCTCAGCCAGCATCACCGCACCGGCTGGGTCGCCCTCGGCCGCGCCAGGCGCCGTCACATCGACGGCTTCGCCTTTCAGCGCGTCGTTGCCAGGCCACCACGCCAGCCACAGCGCGCCGTCATCCCCAACCGCCGCCCGCTTGAGCAGGCCGACGTACACCGTGCCGTCGCGGGCAATCGAATGATGATTCGCCAGCATGTCATCGCCCAGGCGGAAGAACCGCGAGAAGTACGTATGGCCGTTGAGTAGTACCTCGTTGGTCTGAATCTGATGGAAGGGCCCCTCCGGCTTGTCCGCCACCAGCGTGTACATGCCGCCATAGCCGTACATCATGTAATACTTGTCGCCGATCTTCTCGATCGCGCCCACCTCGCCGCAGTCGTCGGCCGTGCCGTGCACCACCGGCGGGGCGAGGGCCGTCCACGTCTTGCCGTCCAGCGACTCACCAAAGCCGAACCGCCCGCCGGTCTCCTCCTTCGGCGTGGCCGTCCAGTAGCCGTACAGCCCGCCGCCGGGACGGTCGATAGTCCATATGCAGTCCCACCGCCACATGGGCTTGTACCAGCGATCGTCCTGCACGAACTCATACTCATCGCCAAGACGCGTCCAGTTGAGCAGGTCGGTGGACTCGGCCATGAAGATCGTCTGCCTCGGGCCGGTGAACTCCGAGAAGTTCATGAAGAATTTGCCGTCCGTTTCGTAGTTCGGGCTCTGCCACGTGCTGCCGGTGCCCATCCAGGTGGCCTCGGGGCGTTTGACGAGCACCGGGCCATGCTCCGTCCAGTTCACCCCATCGGTCGACGTAGACAGCGACGTATTGTCCCACGGCTGATCGTCGGTCGGTCGCACCGTGCCGGCCAGGTAGAACAGGTAGTACGTGCCATCGTGAAAGTACAGCCAGGTGTCCCAGATGATGCCGGTCTCTTTGAGTTGTGGTTTGAAGAACATAGCTCTCTTTCTCAATTGCGTGGGGCGACAGCGCTGATCGTAGCCGCCGTTGCTAATTTGGGGGGATGGCCTAACAATGTAGGCGGCCATGCCATACAGACTTTTCATCGCGTTGGACATCGGACCCGGAGGTGCGGCTGAGGGCGTGCCGCGCCGCGGCGGAAACGCCCTACACAGCTAGCTCGCCAAGCCGCAAACTTTGTCTATCAGGTCGGCGATCATATCGATGCGCTGGATCTCGCCCGGGGCGGACAGCTCATCGGATACGCCCAGGATCAGCCGGGGCGCGAACATGTCGATCACCTTCTTGACGAAATCCATCAGGTCGGCCACGGGGTAGTTCGGCAGGAAGTAAATCACGGGGATCATGTCCAACACGATGATCTCATCGCCCACGGCCTGCTTGATGCCCTCGAGCGTCATGTCGCCCATGGGCTCGACGGTGAGCGCCTCGACGGCGTGCAGACCGGAGTCCTTCAGGTACGGCAGGAGGAGCCGGCTGTTGCCGTCCCAATGGCTGTGGACGTATCGGCCGGCGTCGCCCATTTTCTTGCAAATCTTCTTCCAGCGGGGCATGCAGTATCGTTCGAGTATCGGCGGCGGGGTGAACTCGTTGGTCGTATGGTCACCGAGGTTGAATATCGGGCACGGGCATTCGAGAACTTTCTCAACCCAGCGGTCGTCCCGGCCATGGCAGGCGTTGATGTACGCGTCCATCTCATCGGGATGGTCCACCAGCAGGTAGGTCGCGTTAAGCAGGCCCGTGAAGCTCTTGATCAGGTCGGTGTACCCATCGGACGGGCAGATGACCGACGACGCAGCCCGGTCTCCCTGGGTAGCCTCGCTGGCGGGGAACACGCTCGTGTCCATCTTGAACTGAATCGTCTCGGTCATCTTCGTCAGCACGCGAAGGTCTTCCACCGAGCTGACGGGGAACTCTTCGATGCGTTCGTTGACGATCTTGTCGTCCTCCCACACGCGCTTGGTGACCGTTCGCAGCTCGCCCCATGGCGTTTCGAGTATCGAGGCCATGTGATTGTGGTCGATCTCTTCGGTCCGATGGCCGAGTTCTTCGTCGCGAAAACCGGACAAGCCTGAGGAAACGTTGTACCGCGGCGAGCATCGCAGCTCGTCGTATATGCCGAAGTGGTCCAGCCCCTTAAAGCGGTCTGGCATGGTATCGGTGTTTCGGCGATGGTCGATCCACATCTCCAGGCGAGGCTGCCAGAGGACCTTGTCGGTCGTGCCTTCGAATATCGCCAGGTTGAGTTCTTTGCGCGTCATTTGCTTGCGTCCTTACTTTGGAAACGTCGCCGCCGTTATAGCACAACGGCTGAGGAAGTCGAGTTTTCAAGCACTTCGTCGGCGGTTACCTCCCGGCCCAGGCGGTCGGAGAGATAGATGCCTTCGCTGATGAGCATGGTGGCCAGGGCTGTCTCAGCTGTTGGCAGAAGGTCGACGTCGCCGCGGAGGGCGGCTACCCAGTGGGATTGCGGGGAGTCGTAGGCGGTCTCTTTGTCGCTGAGCTGGTGCCAGCGCCAGTCCGTGCCCTTGAGGTCGAACCCGGCGTTCATCTCCACGTCGTCCATGGTCGTGTGGAAGCTGAACGGGCTGAGGCGAATGCCGCCCTGGGAGCCGACGATCGAACTGCCCTCGAAGCCGTCCATGTGAATGGCCCAGCTTTCGATGATGTCGAGCGTCATGGCATCGGCGAACTTCACGAACCCCAGGCCGAGTTCTTCCACGTCGTAGCCGCTGGAATCGCGGCGGTCGGCGTCCATGTCGGTCTCCTGGTAGACCTTGCCGCTGATGCGCTCGACAGCCGGCAGCCCCAGCAGGTGCAGCATGCGGGCGATGTGGTAGACGCCCATGTCGAATAGCGCCCCGCCGGCAGCGACCTTCTTCTGAACGAACTGGGCCGTGCCGTAGCCATCCACGTAGGGCCGGCCTCGCCTGCGGAAACCCGTCGAGCGGGCGTGGAAGACCTTGCCCAGCCGGCCGGCTTCGATCAGGCGCCGCGCGACCTTGGTTTCCTTATCGAACAGCGTGCCGAGCTGGATGCTGAGCATCTTGCCGCACGCTCGGGCCGCTTCGAGCATCTTGACCGCATCGACATAGGCCCCGGCCATGGGCTTCTCGCAGAAGACATGCTTGCCGGCTTCCAGGGCAGCGACGGTGAAGGGCATGTGCAGGTTGTTGTGCAGGCAGATGTCCACGGCGTCGATATCGTCCGAGGCCAACAGCTCGCGGAAGTCGCTGTATGTCCGCTCGATGCCGAAGTACTCGCTGGCCTCTTTGAGCGCCGCCGGGTCGACGTCCGCAGCCGCCACGAACTTCACGCCCTCCATATCCTTGTACTCGTTGAGGTGTATCTTGCCGATCTGCCCAGTGCCGATTATGCCTAGCCGAACTTCTTTCATGTTGGTGTCCCTTTTCCGTGGCATGGGCATCCTGCCCATGCGTCCCAGGGGCATCTTGCCCCTGGTGTTTCTGCTTCTGCCACGTTGTTTGCGGGACCAAGATGGTCCCGCGACGCATGGGCAAGATGCCCATGCCACGCTTACAGCGGCAGAGGGATGGTCTTGCCGGTCTTGGCGGATTCGTAGGAGGCCAGGACGATTTCCAGCACGTCCCTGGCCCACTTGCCGGTGACGCGCGGCGTGCCTTCTTCGTTTTCGATAAGGTCGACGACTACTTCGATGGCCGGTTTGCCTTCGGCCAGGTCCGGCTTGTGCCACCCGTCGTCGCCATCGCCCGGCAGCTTGGGGCTATGCACCAGCACCGGCGCGGCGGGGTCGCCGAGGATTATAGTTCCTTCCGTGCCGTAGATCGCGCTGTTGCTGCGGTCGGCGATGCGGGTGAAGCTGACGTCGGTGACGACCATCATGTCATTGGCGAACTTGATGGTCGTTACGGAGTTGTCCTCGACCTGGATGTCTTTGACCGGGAAGTCTCCCAGCATCCGCTCGGTGTAGGCGGTGGTCGTCATGCCGGACACTTCCTTCGCCGGGCCGAACAGGAAGAGCGAGTCGTAGATCGGGTGGACGCCGAGGTCCATCAGCGCCCCGCCGCCGGCCTTGGCGGGATCGTAGAACCACGCCTCGAACTCGCTGTAGATCAGCCCCTCATGGCCCGTGTGGAAGTGGGCGAGAGTCGGCTTGCCGATTGCGCCCGAGTCGATCAATTCTTTGACCTTCAGCAGCTCCGGCTTGGAGTCGTGTACGAAGGGCGGGCAGATCAGCTTCACGCCCGCCTTGGCGGCTGCGGCTATGATGACGTCCGCATCGGCCAGCGTGAGAGCGATGACCTTTTCCATGCAGACGTGCTTTCCGGCCTCGATGGCAGCCATAGCGAACGGCAAATGCTGGGAGGTCTCCGACGAGATGCACGCCACGTCGATATCGTTGCGGGCGAGCATGTCAGCTGGGTCTTCGTAGAAGTCGGCGATGTGGTCGGCCTCCGGGCCTAGCATCCCCTTGGCGCGCGCCATGTCCGGGTCGGCGACGGCTCGGACCTCCGCCCAGCTCGATTCCCGCAGCTCGTTGGCGTACCAGCCTGTATGCACGTGAGCGCAGCCCAGTATGCCCACGCCGTATGTCTTGTTACGTTTCGCACTCATGGTGGACCTTTCGGTTGTGTCGGTTAGGACAACGGCAGCTCGATGGGCTTGCCCTCGGCGGCCGATCGGTAGGCGGCCTCGATAAGTTGCACCGCGTCCCGGCCATCTTCGCCGGGCGTGATCGGCTGGGTGCCGTTCTGGATGCAGTCGACGAAGTGGGCGATGCGGTCGAAGTAGACGTTGCCGCCTTCGTCGGCGGTGATGGGGTTCCAACCTTTCTCGAAGCCGTTCGCTCCGTCCTTCAGGAATATCCGCGGGCCATCGGGGTGGTCCAGCTCGATCAGCCCCTTCGAGCCAAGGATTTCCTGGCGACTATGCCCGGTGGGCGAGACCCACGAGCAGTACAGCACGCCGACTGCGCCGTTTTCGAAACGGAGCATCATGCCAAGTGAGTCTTCCACGGTGGTCTCGGGCGCAGAGGTGACGTTGACGTCCCACTCGCCATCGCCCCACCATTCAAAGACGGGGTGGTTCTTCTCGAACGTGTCGGTCAGGGCGTAGACGCTCTTGATTGGGCCCAGCCAATACTGCCACATGTAGGAGGTGTAGATGACGATGTCCATGCCGACCCCGCCGCCGGCGATGTCCTTATCGTAGAACCACTCACTCCCGACCATGTGGTACATGCCGCCAACGTTGGCGATTTCGTAAGGCTTGCCGATCAGCCCGTCGTCGATGAGCTGTTTGATCTTGTTGTTCATCGGGCTGAAACGATCGTGGTGGGTGACCATGAGGACCACGCCGGCGGCCTTGGCGGCTGCGATCATGGCGTCGCACTCAGCCACTGTGCGGGCCATGGGCTTCTCGACCAGCACGTGCTTGCCGGCCTCAGCTGCGGCGATGGCGGCTGGGGCGTGCCACTTGGGCGGCGTGGTCACATCCACTGCGTCAATGTCGTCGCGGGCGACAAGTTCGTGGAAGTCGGTCGTCCAGAACTCCGCGCCGTACTGCTCGGCCGTTTTCCGTGCGGCCGCTTCATCGACGTCAGCGACGGCGACGATTTTCGCGCCTTCAAGACTGTCCCAATGCGGCAGATGCGCGGCGTTGGCAATTCCACCGCACCCAATCACGCCAATTCGTAGTTCGCTCATGAAGTCCTCGCTCGCCCTGCATCTTCGGGCTGTTCAAATCGAAAATCGGCAATTGCAAATCCTTATATATGATCCGGCATGCCGCCGGGCTGGCGGAGTTTCGGCTCGCGCAGCGGCTGGTCGCAGGCCTTGTCGGCCAGGGCGCGTTGGACGGCTGCGACCTGGTAGGCGACCTCGGCATATTCGTTGCGGCCGGTGTGGTGCTCGACGCCCCAATACCCATCGTAGCCGGCCTGCTGGAAGATGTCGATCGCATCGGCCAGTCGCGTTTCGGTGGTCTGGGCGTCCACGTGAGTGTGCATGCACCAGGAGGCAAGTCGCCGGTCGCCTTCGTCGGCTGAGGCGTTTTCCCAATGGCCAACGTGGATCAGAATGCCGAAGCCCGGATGGTCCACAGCCCGGGCAAGCCGCTCCATGTTGTCGGGGACGAGCTCGGGCCCCCAGTGGCTCTCGGGGCCGGCCTTGATGCCGTGGTCGTAAGCGAACTGGGCGAACCGCCGCATCGTTTCGGCGATGGTATCGAACTGCTCGTCCGTCCACTCCGTGCCCACGCCGCCGGCATCAATGCGAACCGTCCGAGCCCCCATAGCCACACCGGCTTGCAGTTGCTTCATCGCCACTTTCCTCGCAGCCATCCGCTCGGCAGGGCTATCCCACCATACATGACAGCCGTCCACACAGTAGTTGGCGTGGATGAGCTCCCGCTCGTCAAGCCCGCGGCGGACCTTGGCCTGGAAGTCCGGGTCGAAGGCCAGCTCGTTGGGGGTGAAGTCGTTCCAGATGTCCACCGCCCGCAGACCGTGGCGGAACCGCACCGTCTCCAGACAGCCGAACACATCCATCACGCCGTCAGCCAGCAGGCCATGATACGCATAGGTGGCAATCGAAACCTTCACACACGTACTCCTCACGTCACGCGCTACGGCCATACCATAGCGGCGCATCGCTCCGCATGCCACAAAATGCCTCAACGATCATCGCGTTAACGCTGCAATGCCCACGAGCGACGGGCCGTTGGCAAGGCAACACTCGCCGATATGTACTTGCGCGAACGATCAGAGGCGGGCGCTATGCAATGTGACATGCCAGTGGGGCCGGGAACAGTTGAAGCTGCGCTGAACGCTTGAAGACTGGATATCCTGGGAGATCGGCCGCTGCGAGGCGGCAGGCTTCGATGAGCTCCTCGGCCACAAGAGCTGCCCTTGGCAGGCCGGGCTAAGCTAAGAAACAAGAAAATAAACGGTCTATTCTTGCAGAAAGCGCCACGGGCGACCATTCGGCCGCCCGTTTTCGTGCGCTACTCTGCATCTTTCTGCGTGTAAGCAGCCAGCTTGGCCGTTGTCGGCTCAGACGGCCCGGACGAAGCGCCGGCCGAGGCTTCCGACGTGGCAGTCGTGCCGGACGATTCATCGCCACCGAACTCGCCACCCAGAAGAGCGGCCGCACGGTTCGGATCGACGTTGGCTTGCGCAGCCGTGAGCGCCGAGGCCAAAGCTGACATGTCCACCGACACCAATGCATCGGCGGAGATCATCAACTGCTCCCCCTTGTGCTCCGTCCCTGTCAGCAGAGAATTGATCCCCGCCATGATCGCCTCGAAGAGCGACTGGTTCTCGGCAGCCTTCACATTCGACATCCCCCCGGCAGCTACCTTCTTGACCAGATCCCGCATGTCGGCCAGCATTACGTCCAGGCCGAGCAAGCCGCCCTTGGTCTTGCTCCATGCCTCAACAGTGTCTTTCTTCTTTGCCAACAGGTCGTTAATGTTGGCTTGGTCGTCAGCAAGAATCTCCCGCAAGGTCAGCCCGGTCAGGTTGTTCCGCTCGTTGCTCGTGGGCGAAACGGACAAGTTCTCGTCATTGCGAACACGCAGCCGGTCATAAGATGCAGCTTGCAACCGAGTGTTACGCAGGGATGTTACCATCGAACTCATTGCTAGGGCCATTGTCAGACCCTCCCGTTGTTAAAGCCTCATCGCCCGCCGGCCCAGTGGCCAGCGGCACCGAATGTTAGTCTAGGATATATACACAAACAGGGCGATTTGGGAGGCGATTTTTCTTGGTGACAGCCTGGCCGCACCCCTGTCCGACCATGCAAAGGCTTGTATGACAATCAGTTAGAACGACACGGAAAAGTCAACAAATTCGCCTGCAGGAGGGCCGATCTGGCTGGTTTGCTCACGAATGTAGCCTGCCATCGCCTCAGCCAGGTCGGTGACGAACGCTTCTATCTCCTCTTGGCTGCCCTCCACTACGCACTCCACGCTGCCGTCGCGGCAATTGCGCACCGTGCCGGTCACGGCAAATCTCCGCGCCGCCCGGCAGGCGGTGTAGCGGAAGCCCACGCCCTGGACGTTGCCGGTGAACCGCACGATTTGTCGTTGATCTGCCATAGCGATGTAGCCGAATTATACGCCCGCCCGCGCCCACCGGCCAGAGCGGGCCTTTGCGCCGCAGGATCGGCCAGCTATAATCGCGACAACAGTCCTCCAGATACTTTGCCAGGAACGGAAACTATGGCTGACAATTACAGCGAAACGCTCAAGTGCATAATGGCCGGCAACGACCTGACCCGCCAGCAGACCCACGACCTGTTCGGTGAGCTGATGGACGGCGAGCTCACTGAAGCCCAGGTGGCAGCTCTGCTGGTCGCCCTGGCGGTTAAGGGGGAGAGCGTCGACGAGATCACCGGCGCGGCGATGGCGATGCGGGACCACATGGTCACTATCGACACCGGTGGGGCCGACGTGATAGACACCTGCGGCACGGGCGGCACGGGCCTGCGGACGTTCAACATATCCACAGCCGCCGCGATGGTCGCCGCCGGGGCGGGCGCGAAAGTCGCCAAGCACGGCAACCGCACGACCACGCGGTCGTCGGGCTCAGCCGACGTGCTGATCGCCCTGGGCGTTAACCTGGACGCTACGCCAGACGTCGTCGCCAGCTGCCTCACTGAGGCGGGCGTATGCTTCTGTTTCGCAGTCAAGTGTCACCCCGCCATGAAGCACGCCGTACCAGTCCGCAAAGCTCTGGGCGTACGGACGATCTTCAACGTGCTGGGGCCCCTTACCAACCCCGCCGGCGCCAAGCGCCAGGTGATGGGTGTTTACCATCCGTCGCTGACCGAAACGATCGCTCGCGTGCATGCATCGCTGGGTTCGGTGCGTGCGATGATTCTCCACGCCGACGACGGGCTCGACGAAATATCCATCACCGCAGCCACGAGAGTGTCGGAGTTGAAGGACGGCCAAGTGGCCACTCGCAAAATCCAGCCGGAGGATTTCAATCTGCCACGCGGCTCGATCGAAGACCTGCTGGTGGCCAGTCCTGATGAGTCGGCTGAGACAATCCGCGGCGTGCTGGCCGGCAAGGGCAAGAAGGGCAAGGGCAGGGATGCCGCAGCGCGGAATATCGTGCTGCTAAACGCCGCAGCCGCTCTGGCTGTGGCGGACATAGCCGAAGACCTCATCGATGGCGTGAAGCTTGCCGTCCGCTCCATAGAATGCGGCGCCGCGTCGGCGGCGCTGGACAAGCTGGTGGAAGTGTCCAACAGCTAGCCGATTTCGGGCTCGCACGTCAGCTTGGCAGCACTGCCGCCAGGCGAGACAGCAGGATGTTCGGCTCGACGGGCTTTTCCAGAAAGTCCTGCACGCCGGCGGCGGCTCCGTCGGGCAGGCCATGCGTTTCGCCGATGTCCCGCCCGAAGGCCGTCAGGGCCACTATCGGCACATCTGTCATGCCCGCCAGGTGGCGCAGCTCGCAGCATGCCTCAAAGCCGTTCATGCCCGGCATCATGAAGTCCAACAGCACGATATCGGGGGTCTCTTCGCTGGCCATGCGTACGCCCTCCTCGCCGTCGGGCGCGTGGCGGACGTTGTACCCGGCATGGGTCAAGACGACCGACAGCGCATGGACCAGGTCGTCGTCGTCATCGATGAACAGTAGATTGGGCGTCGATGCGGGGCCGGCCATGTTACGCCTCCTCTTTCTCTTCGTACTGACGGCGGAGCCCTTCGACGATAGTCGCGTCGGCCAGCGTGGTCGTATCGCCGAGGATTTTGCCCTCGCCGATATCCCGCAACAGCCGGCGCATGATCTTGCCGCTGCGCGTTTTTGGCAGGTCGGCGCTGAACACCACCCGCTCGGGCCTGGCTATCGGGCCGATCTTCTTGACCACGTGCTCCTTGAGGTCCGCCTCCACGGAACTGCTGAAATCCTTGCCTTCCTTGAGCGTCACAAAGGCCACTATGCCCTGGCCCTTGATTTCGTGGTGGACGCCCACGACCGCCGCCTCAGCCACGGATGGATGATCCACCAGCGCGCTTTCCACTTCCATGGTGCCTATGCGATGGCCGGCCACGCTCAGCACGTCATCAACCCGCCCCAGCAGCGTCAGGTACCCATCCTCGGCCCGTTTGGCGCCGTCGGCTGGGAAGTACGTGCCGATGTCCCACTTGGACCAGTACTGCTCGACGTATCGCTCCTGATCGCCCCATATGCCGCGCAGCATGGAAGGCCAGGGATGTGTGATCGCCAGGAATCCGCCGCCGGTTTGGATCTCTTCCTTTTCGGTGTTGTAAATGGTCGCCTGAATGCCGGGCATTGGCAGGCCGGCCGTGCCTGGCACAGCGTCGTCCACGCCGGGCAGTGTGGAGATCATTATCATGCCCGTCTCCGTCTGCCACCATGTGTCGACGATGGGGCATCGTCCGCCGCCGATGTGCTTGTGGTACCAGGTCCAGGCTTCGGGATTTATCGGCTCGCCAACACTGCCCAAGAGCCTTAGCGATGACAGGTCCCTGCCCGCCGGCCATTCCTCCCCCCACTTCATGAAGGCTCGGATGGCGGTCGGAGCCGTGTAGAAGATGCTCACGCCGTACTTTTCAATCAACTGCCAGAACCGATCGCGGTCGGGCCAGTTCGGCGCGCCCTCGTACATAACGACTGTAGCCCCAGCCGACAGCGGGCCATAGACAATGTACGAGTGTCCCGTGATCCAGCCGATGTCGGCCGTGCACCAGTAGACGTCATCGTGGCGGAGATCGAAGACGTACTTCGTGGACGTGTACGTGCCGACGAGGTACCCGCCGGTGGTGTGGACTATGCCTTTCGGCTTGCCCGTCGTGCCGGACGTGTGGAGTATGAACAGCACGTCCTCGGAGTCGCACGGCTCGGGCTCGCAGTAGGCCTCGGCGTCGTCAAGCAGGCGGTGGTACCAGTGGTCGCGCCCTTCCTTGAACCGCAAGAGAAAGTCTCCCCTCTTCACGACCACGACATGTTCGATGGTCGGCGTTTCCTTGATGGCATAATCTGCGTCGTGCTTGAGCGGGATAATCTGTCCGCGGCGGTACCCGCCGTCGGCCGTTATCAGGACCTTCGCCTCGGCGTCATTGATTCTGCCGCTGAGGGCCTCTGCGCTAAAGCCGCCGAAAACTACCACGTGAATCGCGCCAATTCGCGCACAAGCCAGCATCGCCACCACCGCCTCGGGAATCATCGGCAGGTAGATCGCAACGCGGTCGCCCTTGGCAACGCCCAGGCCCTTGAGTGCATTGGCGAACAGGTTGACCTCACGGTACAGATCCCAGTAGGTCATCACTCTACTGTCGCCGGGCTCGCCCTCCCAGATGATCGCGGCCTTGTTCCGCTGGCCGGCCTTGATGTGACGGTCGCAGCAGTTGTAGCTGGCATTGAGCTTGCCGCCCTCGAACCAACGGGCGTTGGGCGGGTCCCAACTGAGGACCTTATCGAAAGGCTTGAACCAATGCAGACCCTCAGCTGCGTTGGCCCAGAATTGCTCGGGGTCCTCCCACGACTGCCGACGGACATCGTCCGTGCGGACGAACGCCTGGCGGCGAAACTCCTCGGAAGGGACGAAGCGTCGCTCCTCACTAAGCAGGTCGGAAAACTCCGCGCCGGAGTGGTCTTTCTCGTCAGCCATCGTTGAATCTCCTGCGGCAAGGCCCCGTGAGATGAAGCCAACCGGCGGGTGGGGATGTGCCGTTGGGCCCGCCGGCCGTTCGAAGGTATCTGCCGATTATCGTATCGCGACAATTGCTCGAAAGCAAATCGCTCTTGCGGGCAATTGTCTAGCCTACTTGACCGCCCGGATCACTGAGTCCATGAAGGTGCCCTGGTGGAGCAGCTCGGGCTCCTTGAAGCCGGCTGATTGCAGGTCCTCAGCCAATTCATCGAACGTGAACGTGCCCCCCCCGGGCGTGTGGACCAGCATGTTTATCGCGAACATCGCCCCGCCCGGCGGGTCCGTCCGCTCGACATCGACCAGCACGTCGCGGATGAGCACCTGCCCGCCATCAGCCAGAGCGGCGTAGGTCTTGGCGAACAGGGCGCGGTTCTCGCTACGTGAGTTCATGTGCACGATGGCGCTTATCCACGCCAGGTCGGTCCCGCCCGGCAAGGAAGCGTCGGCTTCCATATCGCCGGCAACCAGCGCCACGCGCTCGGCCAAGCCTGCCTGCTCGATGTGCTTGCCGGCGATTGGCACGACGTCCGGCAGATCGAACAGCGTCGCCCGCGCTTGTGGGTATGCCCGCAGGAAGGCGATCGTCCACGTGGCAGGCCCGCCGCCGATATCGAGCAAGTGAGTAAACTCCAGCGGCCCAATCGCCTCTACCAGCCCGTCAGCTACCGCCCGACAGATGTTGTCCATCGCCTCGATGAAGCTCTCCAGGTCCGCCACCGGTCCCAGCACGCTGGGGCTCCGGGCGGCAGGGGCGCCCGTGCGGACAACTTCAGCCAGCCTGGCCCAGCCCCGCAGACAATTGGCCTGGTGACGCACCATCGCCAGCACACTCTCACCGCCCGTCGCCGTAAGCGCCTCGGCCGTGCCGGCAGCCGGGCTGTACTTGCCGTCCGCCTTCACCAGCAACTCGAGCGCCGTCAGGGCATCAGCCAGCATCGTCATTGCCCGCGCGTCGGCCCCAATCGCCCGTGCCAGTGCCTCCCCCGTCATGGGCTCGCCTGCCAGTGCGTCGAAAACTCCCAGCTCTGCCCCAGCTACCAACACACTAGCCGGCTGAAACGCGCCCGCCATCGCCAACAGGTCTTCGCTTGTCCATTGTTTGGTCATGTGATGTTCTCCCGGTTGTTGATCAAATCATATCGCCGAATGGTGCCGGGCGAAAGGCTGGTGACCGGTCGCCCGACGACAGGGCAGGCCGGTGAAAATGCCCTTGTCTTTGCCGGCCTGCGGTGTTACTGATTGCTGCCCATCGGCGGCGGGAAGGCCCGCACCGATGGCGGAGAACATCCCCGCGAGCATCGAAAGGCAGTCATGGCGACAATCAAGAAACTCGGCATCATCGGCAACCCGTTCAACGTAGGCTGGAAAGGCCCCGGCGTACACGAGGCAGCGGCTGCGTGGCGGAATGCAGGGCTCGTCGAGGCGATCAAGGAGGTAATAGATGATGTCGTCGACTTCGGCGATGTCGAGGTGCCCCTCGCCCCGTACGACGACAGCGACCCGACATTGCTGAACCCCGAGGGCGTCAAGGCAGTCAGCCGAGCCATCAATACGAAGGTCCAGGAGGTCATCGCCGCCGGCTACGTGCCATTGATCGTCGGCGGGGAAGACAGCGTTATGCTGGGCATTCTCGAAGGCTGTCGCCAGGCGTTTGGCCCGCCGATCGGCCAGGTGTTCATGGACGCCCATGGTGACTTCAACACGCCCGCCACGTCACCATCAGGCCTGATCGGCGGCATGGAGAACGCCATCCTCACGGGCCATGGCCCGGACGAGCTGGTCAAGCTCTTCCGCGACGAGCCGCAACTGCGCGAGGAGAACGTCACGCTCTACGGCGCGCGCGACCTGGACCCGCAAGAGAAGATCGCACTCGACGCCTCCGACGTGCGTGTATGGACGGCTGACCGCCTGCGCGAGGCGGGCCCGGAGGCTGCCATGCAGCAGATCGTCGACGACCTGCGATCGCGCGTCGAGAACGTCTACCTGCACATCGACCTGGACATACTCGACCAAAGCGAAATGGGCGCCCACGTGCTGCCCGTGCCAAACGGCCTGACCAGCGACGAGTTCAACCGCTCGGTAACCACGCTGATATCCAGCGGCCTACTGTGCTGCCTGGCGGTGATGGTGTTCAACAACGAAAAAGACCCCACCGGCAGCGAGTCCAAGCGCGTAGTAAAACTGATCGCCGACTTCCTCAGCGCATAACGGCGTTCCGCTTGCTCAGCGATCTGGCCGGGCGAGGTAGGCGGATTTGCCCTTGTCTGGTCGTTTCTCTGAGGTATCATTACGCTCTGGCATCCGCCGTGGCAGTTTGGCCTGCTGTGATATGCGTCCCGCACAGCCTGTCGGCCTTGGGCCGGCATGGACGGATGGCTGGGACGAGACCTGTAGGAGTTCACATAACGTGTCCCCGCTGATCTGGGTCGTCGTCGGATCGACGGCTTTGTCGTGTTACTTCGCTCTAATTAGCTATTCCTTGCGGGCATTCCGCCGGGTGCAGCTTGAGGAAGTCTTCTCAAGCGAGCTCGCCCGGGCTCGGCTGGACTGGCTGGATAGCAATCTTCCATCACTCCGCCTGATGATGTCCCTGCTGCGCTCGGCTGCCAACGTGACGCTGGTGCTGGGCTTTGCGGTTCTGCTGGTATCTCACGGGCCATTGCTGCAAGCTGTTTACGCGGCGGGCGGGTCGCTGATAGTCATCTGCATATTCGGCGTGGGCATACCCAGCGCGTGGGCTGCCTCGGCCGGCGAGCGGATGCTGGCGATAAGCTTTCCCGTGCTGGTAGCCTTGCGTTACGCGCTTTGGCCCATCATCGCGCTTATGCACGTGTTCGACGTGCCGATAAGGCGCCTGTCGGGCGTTTCCGACAGCGAAGAGGAAACCGAGGAGGCCGCCAAGCAGGAAGTCATCTCCGCAGCCACGGAAGGCCGGGCCGGCGGGGCGGTGGACGCCGACGAGCTGGAAATGATCGAGTCGGTAATGGAGTTCGCCGATACGCAGGCCGGCGAGATCATGACGCCGCGGACGGATATCTTCGCGCTGCCCGCCGATGCCGATTTCGACCAGGCCGTCGATGAACTCATCGCGGCAGGCCATACCCGCGTGCCCGTGTACCAGGAGGACGTGGACAGCATCATCGGCGTGCTGTACGCCAAGGACCTGCTGCGGCACATACGGGGCGATCAGCCGAAGTCGCTCAAGGCCATCATGCGTAAGCCCTTCTTCGTCCCCGAGACCAAGCTGCTGGACGACCTGCTGGCTGAGTTCAAGGCCCGTAAGCTCCACATCGCCTTCGTGCTGGACGAGTACGGCGGCACGGCCGGCCTGGTCACCATCGAGGACGTCATCGAGGAAATCATCGGCGAGATCGCCGACGAGTACGACAAGACGGAGCCCGAGCAGATCAAGCTGATCGACGAGACCACAGCCGAGCTGGACGGGCGGACGTACATCGACGACCTCAACGACGCGCTCAAACTGGAAGTGCCCGAAGACGAAGACTACGACACCGCAGCCGGCCTGATACTAAGCGAACTAGGCCATATCCCCCACGTAGGCGAGACGCTCGAAGCCTACGGCGCCAAATTCACCGTCCTCGCAGCAGACGAACGAAAAATCACCCGCCTGCGGGTGGAAGTGCTGGCAGAAGGCGAAGGGCAGGAAGAGACGTAGCCCTTCCAATTGTCAATTGACAATTGCAAATTGACAATTGAAAGAGGAGTTTCCGTGGTAGACATTCCCGCTGATCGCAGTGCGTGTGAGCCGACTTTCCTTACTTACATGGGGCTCGCGCCTGATCCGATTCAGCATTGGGAACATTGGTCTTGTCCGGACGCTGAGACGTATCTTACCGGCGTCGATTACTATGACCACCCGCGCGAGAGTCGGCAGAAGTTGGCGGAGCTTTATCCACAGCTAGGGCTGGGCGTGCCAGATAGCGACGACGCCGTCCCGCGCCCAACGCTAGGCCACGACGTCGGCCAGGCCAGTTCGGACGCCGAGACGCACTCCGTTCGCTGGGGAGCCGGCACGACCGCGACGTTCGAGCACGGGGAGAAGTTCTTCAAGACGCCTGAGGATGTCTTCGCGTTCAGCCCACTGGCTCAGGGGGACTTCCGCGATTGGCCTGTCGTGAACAATATGGATTACAGCGACGAGGAGAAGCTCGCCGCTGAGTTCCGCGCCGGCTTCCCGGCTGAGTGGGGCGACAAAGCCCCCGCCGGCTCAGCTGCCTCCAGCGGGTTCTACAACACAATGTTCATGTGGCCCATGCTGACGTTCGGCTGGGAGCTGTTCCTGGAATGCTGCCTGGACCCGCGATTCGAGCGGATCATGGACGAGTTCGCCGAGATCAACCGCCGCGTGTTCCGCTCGCTGGCGGCGCTGCCCGTCAACTTCCAGGTCTGTCACGATGACATCGTCACCAGCCGAGGCCCGGTCTGCTCGCCGGCGTGGATGCACAAGTATATCTTCCCGCGTTACGAGGAGTTTTGGGGCATGTGCAAGGCGGCGGGCCAGGAAGTCATCTTCATGGTGGACGGCTGCGTAGACGCCTACGCCGACGACGTAATCGCATGCGGTGCCCGCGGGATAATCTCCGAGCCCATGACGGACTACAAAGCCATCGCCCGCCGCCACGCGGGCAAGGATCTGTTCCTGGCCGGCGAGGGCGACAACCGCATCCTCACGCGGAACAATCCCGATGAAATTCGCGCGATGGTGGACTCGATGATAGAAACATCCAAAATGACCGGCGGGTATATGATGTGCGTAGGCAACCACATCCCCTGGAACGTAACCCCGGCAGGGATTAAGCTGTACTTGGATTACGCGGCGGAAAATACAGGCCGGTAAACTTCCGACGCCGGGCCTGCGGCTCTGTGTGGCTGGGGTGATGATCTACGCGTAGAATTACCAATGACCCCGCAGGCACATTGGACCTGCTAAAGGACATTCATCATGCGTGTTGCCATTTCCGGTGCCAGCGGTCTGATCGGCTCGGCTGTTGGGGCTCATCTGAGTGGAGCGGGCCATGACGTGGTCCGGCTGGTCCGGCCCGGACGAGATGCGGCGGCTGACGACGTGCGGTGGGATCCCCCAAGCGGCGAAATAGACCAAACCGCCCTGGCGGCGTGCGATGCGGTTATTCATCTGGCTGGCGATAACATCGCCGGCAGATGGACCGCCAGGAAGCGGTGCCGCATCCGAGACTCGCGAGTAGGCCCAACAGCTCGACTGAGCGAATCACTTGCCCGGTTAGCCCGGGGGCCGAGCGTGCTGCTGTGTGCGTCGGCGGGGGGTTACTACGGCGACAGCGGCCAAGAGCCCGTGGACGAGGACAGCGGACAGGGCAACGGCTTTCTGGCAGACGTGTGCAAGCAGTGGGAGGCAGCATGCGCGCCCGCTTGCGATGCGGGCCTGCGCGTAGTGAACATGCGGTTCAGCATGGTCCTCGCCCGCAGCGGCGGGGCGCTTAAGCGAATGCTGCTGCCGTTTCAGCTTGGCTTAGGCGGCAGGATCGGCAACGGCAAGCAGTACTGGAGCTGGATCGCCCTGGAAGACGTCGTTGCAGCCATCGAGTTCCTGCTGACCCACGACGAACTGGCTGGGCCCGTTAACATGACGTCCCCACACCCCACCACCAACCGCGAGTTCACCAAGGCCTTGGCCCGCGCCCTTCATCGCCCAGCGGCGCTACCCATGCCGGCGATCGCCGCACGCCTGGCGTTCGGCCGGATGGCTAACGAGATAATTCTCGCAAGTGCCCGCGTCCAACCAACCCGTCTGCTGAAGCGCGACTTTCAATTCCGTTTGCCGCACTTGGAATGCGCCCTCCAGTACATCCTGCGTAGGCCCCGATGACCACCGCGCTTCGGCGGACCACCGGCCGGATAATGACCAGCTGCCAGTACAAAACTATTGCATGATTCTGGGAGTTGACCGATCATTGGGGGACACCTACATGACCGCGATGGGGAGTGCGCTCATGGACCGTCAGCCGACAGTAGCTGGAGACACCACCATGCGAAACGACATCATGTACATGGAGTGCAAGGACACGTCCGGCATAACTGGCCCGGGGCGGATTGGGCGGGTGACGTTCTCCAAGACCGGCAAGACGATCTACTATCAGGGGCGGACGCTGCAGCCTGTCCAGGGCTATAAGGTAAACTACGTCGACGCCGACACTGGCGAGCAATTCTGGGTATCAGGCTGTAAGAAGGCCGGCAACGATACGCTGTACCCCGGCGTGATCGAAATCGACGAGGACGTGCGCGAAGAGTATTGGCTGAACATCCGCAATCAGCCGGACCGTGTGAAGCAGACGACCGTCCGCTCGGAAGGCAAATACAACAAACGCCTGCCGAAATAGCCGACAGCACGCCTCGCCTTGCGCCCGCCGCAGCCTTGCCCATCGCGGCACGAGCGGCGACAATGCCCGCATACCTCAGCCGGTGGAGAGCCGACAAATGACAAATGCTAACACTGACTCCCGCACACAGACGACCTGTCTGATTATTCTGACCACTATCGCATCGGCGGCGGCGTTGTACTGGCTTAGGCCTGTGCTGATTCCGTTCGTGCTGGCCCTGTTCCTGATGATCGGGCTCATGCCGATCGCGAAATTGTTCATGCAGCGCCTCCGAGCGCCTCGGCCGATCGCCGTGCTCATTACTCTTCTGGTCGCGATGGTCTTGGTGGGCGCGCTGGGAGTGACGATCACTAAATCGCTCGGCGGGCTGGGCGCCAATGCTGATATCTATAATGCGCGAATGCAGGAACTGCTCGACCGAACAGCCGACGCACTGCCGCTGGACAAGCTCGGCATCGACCGTCAGCAAGTCCTCCAGCCGTTCACACTGATATCAGGTGAGGCGGTGGGCAAGGTCGTGGTCAGCACAAGCGGCGCCCTGGCGGGCCTGGTATCGCAGGGCGGGCTGGTGCTGATATTCCTGGGCTTCCTGATGTTCGCAAGCCCGAAGCCCGCAGCCACCAGCCAATGGGGCGAGATCGAATCCAACGTCAGACGTTACATCATGACCAAGACCCTTATATCCCTGACCACGGGCGTGCTGACCGGGCTGATACTGTGGCTGCTCGGCGTGGACCTGGCGATACTGTTCGGGTTGCTCGCATTCTTACTGAACTTTATCCCGAGCATCGGCTCGATAGTGGCGGTGCTTCTGCCCCTGCCCATCGTGCTGCTCGGAGCGGATCCATCGACGACAAAGACGATACTGGCCCTGGCCCTGCCCGGCGCGGTTCAATTGGTCGTGGGCAATATCATCGACCCCAAACTGATGGGCGATCGGTTCGGCCTAAACCCGATCGTGATCCTGCTGGCTCTGGTGTTTTGGGGAATGCTGTGGGGGATTATCGGCATGTTCCTGGCCGTGCCCATGATGGCGGTGATGAAGATCGTCCTGGCCAGGTACGAACGCGCCCAGCCTATCGTCAAGTTGATGTCAAACTGAGTGCAGTGACGCCGAAAGGCAAGCCGATGGGCGCCCGGTCACTGGAAGACCGGCCGAAGCGGGCGAGCCATTGCAGCAATTTGCCAGCGACTTCTGCGAGCAGGTCGGCCTGACGGAAGACGGCAGCTAAAGCCGCGGAGCCTAAGGCAGTCGCCAGTTTATCAGGTCGTCGCTAATCGCCAGGCCCAGCGCTGCCTCATGGCCCGTGTTGCGCGGCTCGCAGTCGCCGTGGTATAGCATTAGCCAGCGGGCTGGCGGGGCAGTCGGCAGGTCCAGCTCGGTAAGGTCGAGTATGGCCGGGGCCGTCGGGCCGTGCTGGGCCCAGGGGAGGTCGGGAAAGTCCAAGTACTGCACAGGGGGCCAATCGATCAGGCTATCGCTGACGGCGTAGGCGATCTTCCGCGGGGCGCTGCAGGGGGAGAGGAACATCCACCACTGACCCTCGTGCCGCAGAACATAGGAGTTCTCGACAGTCTCGCCAGTTGGCAAATGGCCCTTGCTGATGGCGGGGCGGTCGGGGCTTGCCTCGCGCCAGGTGGTCAGGCCATCCTCGCTAATCAGCACGCCGAGCTCACCCTCCGTCTTGTAGTAGCACCACGCGCGGTCGCCATCCAGCACGACGTACGGATCGATCTGCCGCGGCGAATCGTTGTAGTTGTGGGCAGCGCCATCAGGGGCCAGCACAACCGGCTCATCCCAGTTCACCAGGTCGTCGCTCTGTGCGATGAACAGCCTGCAGCGATGGTCGCCCATGTCAGGACCATTTGGCTCGAACGGATAGCTCTGTATGCAAATCGCCCATCGGCCTGTAACGGGATGACGAAACACGTTGCCTGGCGAACTGTAGTGGTTGGGCCCGCCAAACACTTCCCGCGTATCGAAGAAGCTCACAAAATCGCTCGTCGTCCGCAGGTGAATGCTCAGGTACAAATGCCCCGCCTTGCGGAGATCGACGTACGTGTAATAGATGTAAAACAGGCCGTCCGCGTAAGCCACCGCCGGGTCGCGGATGGCGAAATCGTTCATGTCGTTGAGGATCGGATTCTTGATAGATCGAAAGTCCATAGTTGACCTCTCGCCGGGCCTATGCCAAGGCTGGATTTGGCACGGCGGAATCCGGGCCACATTGTACTGACGATCGGCCGTTGCCTTTGCCGGACAGCTCTTCTTCAATTCGATAAACTTCCATCTGTCCCGGCGCCAGCCAGGGGGCGGTCATGTTAGCCAGGTTGCTCGGGTCATCGTCGTCGAGGTAGGTCCGCGTCAGGCTCTCGGTGTTCTCCCAGCCGACCTTGTAGACCTTCGGGTCGCCATGCCATGTAACCACGCACTGGCCAGTGTCGGCGTGGGAGTTATTCACGACCGCGACATAGTCTCTGCCCTCGGGATCCTTAAACTCCGAGATGATTACCGGGAAGCTACCTTCCCGCACACGCACGGCCTTGATGACTTCGCTGTCGATCGTGTCCGGGTAGCCGCCGAACGCCTGGCCGATGTGGAACGCCCGCTGGAACTTCAGTTGCGTCATGATAGGCCCGTGCATTTTCAGGAACGTGCGGTTGACCCGGCTGAGGCGCTCGAAGTGCTCCGTGCGTTCGTAGTGCTCGTCGATGGGCACGTCGGTGTAATTCGCGTGTGGCTCGCGCATGTACAGGAAGAACCAGCCGACGCCCTGCGCCCCGTGGGCGACGGCGGTGTTGAGCTGCCAGCGGAGTTGGTTTTCGTTGGGGCAGTTGCACGTGAAGTGCCCCGCACTCAGCAACGTCACCCAGAATCGCGTGTTGTTGCGCAGTGCGCCGTCGGAGATCATTTTGGTCGCGCGAAAGTAAGTGTCGAAGGCGTCTGGCCTGTTGAGCATGCCGCCGCCGTTGTTCATGTGCAAGAACCGCGGCTGGGCTGCCTGGCAGAAATCGTCCAGGTACTTGCGGTAGCTCCGCAGGCCCATCCACTCAGCACCATGCGGGCTGTAGCCTCCGAAGCTCATGAAGTGCGTCAGGTGCGGGGCCATCTCTTTATGGATCTTCGCCGTCAGGTGGGCGGCGGGGATCTTCTCGCCGTGTGGCTCGTCGCCGGCCTCCAGGCCGAACGTGGCGGGGTGGCTGCCCCAGTCGGCGATAGCATCTGCCATGCCGGCGCGGTACGCCGTCTCGCCGAGGTTATGACAGGCGACATAATTCATCCGCGCATCGACGACGACGGTCTGTATGCCTTGCTCGCCACAGGCGTCGAGGATGGCGATCATGTCCTTCTTGTCGTGCTTGTCGATCAGGAAGTTCGGCGTCTGACCCAGCGTGAGGCCTGCGTCCACCCAATCCTTAACAGCCGCTGGCACGCCGCCCGGCGAACCCATCGCACAGTAATTGAAATGCGTAATCGGGAAGATTTTGTCGGCGATCATTTTTTCGTAAGTGTTCATGGGTCCTGCCTGGTTTGGGGAGTTATCGAAAAACTGATTTTTTATTTTGGCTTGGTGATTTGCGATTGAACAGCGCGGGGCACCGGACTCAAATCCAGAATCAAAACTCTAAAATCAAAAATCGTGACCGTTCGGCTGCGTTAGGATTTCTTCTTGGCAGTCTTCTTCGCAGCCTTCTTCTTGGCGCGTTTGGGTTTCATTTCCTTAGCTGTCTTTGCGGAGATGATCTCCGCCATGCACGGCGCGTCGGATTCTACGCGATAGACTTCCATTTGTCCCGGCGCGAGCCATGGGCCTATCTTTGTCACCGGGCTGGTCGGGTTGGCGTCGTCTACCCACATCTTGGCAGGCCCGTCGCTGTCGCCTGCTGCGCGGAACAGTTTGGGCTGGCCGTGTAACGTGACCAGCGCCTGCCCGCTAGTGGTCTGCGAGTTGTTGGTGATGGCGATGTAATCTCGCCCGGCCGGATCCTTGAACTCCGAGATGATCACCGGGAACTTGTCGCCCTGGCTCTCCCCCGCCTTAACGAGATGGCTATCAATCGTCTCACTCCAGCCGCCATATGCTTTGCCGACGTGGAACACCTTCTGCAGTTTCAGCGTCACCATCAGCGGGCCATGCAATTCCTGGAAGAACCTGCATGCTCGGCTGAGCCAGCCGAACGAGTCCGTCCGCACGCCGTTGACGATTGGTGCTTCGCGGTAGTTTTGGTAATGCCCAATGCCCGGCGTGAACCACGCTATGCCCGTGCAGCCGTGCGCGACGGCGGTGTTGATCTGCCAGCGATAATCGTCGACCGTCGGGCAGCGGTACTCCCAGTGCCCGCAGCATAGCAGCGTAATCCAGAGGGGCTTGTTGTTGCGGATCGCGGCGTCGGAGAACATCTTCAGGCAGCGGTAGTAGTTTTCGATCCCGCCATCGCCGGGCAGCATCTGCCAGTAGACGTCGAAGCACAGGAAGTCCGGGTTGCCGAGCGTGCAGTAGTCGTCCAGGTATTGGCCGAAGCTTCGCAGCTCCATCCACCATGTGCCCTCGGGGGAGTATGGACCCAGGTTCAGAAAGGGCGACAGGTGCGGCGCGAGCTGTTTGTGAATCGCACTGGCGCGGATAGCTGAGGGGACCTTCGACTGAGCGGGCTCGTCGCCCACGTCGAAGCCAAACAGGGCGGGGTGGTCACCGAAATCCTTCACCGCCTGAGCCAGGCCCTTGGTGAACTTCTTTTCTCCCTGCTCGTGGAGCACGCTGAACCTGCCCCGGCCCTCTGACAGAACCACCTGCATCCCGACCTCGCCGCATGCGTCCAGCAGTTTGTGCACGGCGGCGGAGGTCTTAGCATCCCCGCCATCAAAGTGGCCTGACTGTGGCACGTTGAAGCCCAACTCCTGCCAATCGGAAAGACACTGTGGGCTGGCATCGGACAACCCGCCGTAATTGAAGCAGGTGATCGGGAAGGTCTTGGCGGCAGTTAGTTGGTCGAGCTTGGTCATTGGCGCAGTTTCCTTTGTTTCTGGCTGGTTGAGCCCGAGGCAATAAACGCGCCTCAGGCGCCGCCGCTAGGGCCGGCAAGTGCTGATTATATGGATATTTCGCCGGGTCCAACAAAAAACTGCCGCGTTGCCCGCAAAAAACACCACCTGCCCGCTATTATTTGGTGGCTTGGTCGCCTAGTATGACATAGCGATTGGGCCGGTGTCTCTCCCTTCACCGGCTCGTGCACAGCGGCAGGCCTGGCCCTCCTCCTAGTCAGGCTTGCCGCACTTTTTTTGTACCCGCCCATCGCAGCCACGCCGGCGGAGCTGATGGGGTGTGTCAAGCTTTGGCAAGAGATATCCCGCGCAACGTCCCGATCTTCTTATGTGGGATATAATAAGTTTGACCTCTCGGCGGCAATTGGCGATAATAATTGTGGGCCATGGTGTTTGGCTGATGTGGATTGTATAGGCTTGGTGCTGGGCTATGTAATGCTCGCCGCAAGGGCGGCCGTCCCGGACGGGCCTGCGAGTAATGGACGGGAAACGAACTACAATGAGGTATGGAAGAACCTGTCGCCGATGCCCCGTTGCAGCTTTCACGCTGACTGAGTTGCTGATTGTCATGTCAGTCTTGGGATTGTTGCTGGCGATGAGTCTGCCTATGTTTGGCCGGGCCGTCGAAATGTCCCGCTCGGCTAAATGCAAGGCGAACCTGCGGAACTTGGCGGCATTCCTTCACACCGACGATGGCAGAGATCTCGACTTGCCTGGCGGGACGATAACCACAATAACCACGGCCAATCAGTGGCTCGATCGCGTCGTCGATACCAACCTGGAAAAGTTGGTAGTCTGCCCGAACGGGAAATCCAGGCCCGTCGGCCTGAAGAACCTCTGGGTCCGGCAGAACGGGTACAACAACACCACAAGCGTCGGCATCTATTTCACGAGCATCGAAAGAATCCTGGCCCTGCCTCCCGGCCAGAGGCCCGCCGACCCACAGGTCAGCGTCCTTTACCCCGCTAAAGGCATAAACTACCTTGGCCAAGACAACGAAGGCTGGGACTGGGTGCATGGGCTCAATAACGGCCCACCGGCGAATAACCAAGCGTTCATCTCCATTGCAACCGATGCATCCTTTGTCATTACCATTAAGGGGGATACGGCAACGCTCCGGCCATTAGGCGCCCACCCAAGTCCTCGAATGCAGTCGGGTAGCGACCACTACCTCATCAAAGGCGAAGGCACCGAGGAAACATGGGAAGAGGACACAATCGCCCGCCTGACCGGCAAAGGCTACCAAAGCAATGACCCGGCGGTGAAGGTCTACACCGGCAGTGTCGATTACGGCATGAGCACCCTCGTGCCGGCACGAGATTCCGTGCCCTCACAACTGTGGATAACGGAATATACGACCGACATCATGCGACTGTCAGCTACCCATCGCGATGAAGCATTTGACGGTAAGGAAGAGGAGGGCGAAGTCATGGGCAGGCACTTTGGCTCGGCCAACTATGCCAAGGTCGACGGATCGGTGACCAGCCAGCCCAAAAAGGCGATGGAAATCGAGTTTGAAAATATCGATACCGGCGTGAGAAATATTTTCCAAGATTGAGGCCCGCTGATGAAATCTACGACTATGGTTGTGTGTGTTCTTCTGGCCGGGGGGATTGTCTGGGCCGGCCTCTGGTGGCAGGGCAATTCTCAGGACGATCAGGAAGGCTCTCTGTCGGACCAGACCACTCAGCCGATTGACGCGGAGGAAGCCCCCGACCAGAACGCCACGCCCGGGCCCGATACTACCACCACCGGCAGACGAGCCAGGCCCCCGTCGGCCGAGCGCCGGCCCGCCAGTCAGCCCGACCCAGACCAGCAACTGCTGGCCAGGATCACATCGTCCGACGAAGACACGCGATGCGATGCTCTGAAGAAATTGGGAAGAGTGAAAGGCACCGACCCCAAGCTGCTGACAGAACCCCTGTCGGACGACCCATCCCCCAAGGTCCGCCAAGCTGCCGCTCGGGGCCTGGGCCAACTGCGAGACAGGCGGTCTATCCCGGCTCTGATGGATGCTCTGGACGATGAAGACCTCAACGTCCGCGTGTGGGCGATTACCGCGCTGCACAACACTCTCAACGGCGAGATCCGCTTCCCCTACAAGGCCAGCAACCCCCGCGAACAACGCTTGCTGCAGATCGATAATATCCGGGTGGTCATGGCAAGGATCATAGCCTACCGGGCCGAGCGACCGTAGGTCACGAGCAGCGAAAACCATGGGCCCCGATATTTAATTAATACTGGCCCTGGGTGTGCTGGCGGCGAGGTGGGGCGCCGGCGGGCCCTGACGCTGTCAAATCCGGCAGAGCTGGCCGTCACGGATACATTTGTGGCAGACTCCCGGGGGCGGACAAAGGGCCGGCCATCCATAACCACTGCCATCTGCATCTCTTACGTTTTAAGGCACAGGCATTGCTCTGTGTAGGGTGGTAGCACCTGCGCTGCATGTGCAGGGCTGTTTGGGCGGCTTTCCCGGTCGCCCAAACGTAACTCGCTTGAAAATAACGACTAAGTGTCGCAGAAACAGTCTTAAGGAGAAACGATGGCCGCAAAGAATCTCACTCTGGAATCTGACGCTCGCGAGGCCCTTCTGGCCGGCGTCAGCAAGCTTGCCCGGGCCGTCAAGAGCACGCTAGGCCCCCGAGGCCGAAACGCCATCCTCGACAAGGGATGGGGCGCTCCCACGATCACCAAGGACGGCGTCACCGTCGCCGAGGAGATCGAGCTTACCGACAAGAACGAAAACATGGGCGCCCAGCTCGTCAAAGAGGCCGCCTCCAAGACCTCCGATGCCGCCGGCGACGGGACCACAACCGCGACGATCCTCGCCGAGGCGATCTTCAAGGAAGGTTTCCGTAACCTCGCCGCCGGAGCCGACGCAATGAGCCTCGCCCGCGGCATACGCAAGGCCGTCGCCGCCGTCACCGACAACCTCACCAAACTGTCCAAGCCCGTCGCCGATGACGCCGACATCCGCAATATCGCCTCCGTCAGCGCCAACAACGATCTCTCCGTCGGTAAGATGCTCGCCGACGCGATGAGCAAGGTCGGGCGCGACGGCGTGATCACCGTCGAAGAAGGCAAGAGCCTGGAGACCACCATCGACGTCGTCGAGGGCATGCAGTTCGACCGCGGCTATCTCTCGCCGCACTTCGTGACCGACCCCGACGCGATGGAAGTCGTCATGGAAAAGCCCCTCGTGCTGATCCTGGAAGACAAAATCTCCAGCGTCACCAAGCTCGTGCCGCTGCTGGAAAAGGCCTCCCAGGCCAAGAGGCCCCTGCTGATCATCGCCGAAGACGTCGAGGGCGAAGCCCTGGCGACGCTAGTGGTAAATAAGCTGCGCGGCATCCTGAATGTCGCCGCCGTCAAGGCGCCCGGCTACGGTGACCGCCGCAAGGCCATGCTGGCCGACGTCGGCGTGCTGACGGCTGGCAAAGTTTTCAGCAAGGACCTGGGCATAGAGCTCGAAGCCATCGAGCTGGCCGACCTCGGCACGGCCAAGAAGATCACGCTGGACAACGACAACACCACCATCATCGAAGGCGCCGGCTCGACGGCGGAAATCCAGGCCCGCATCGGGCAGATCCGCACGGAGATCGAAAACACCACCAGCGACTACGACCGCGAGAAACTCCAGGAACGCCTGGCCAAGCTGGCCGGCGGCGTAGCTCAGATCAATGTGGGCGCCGCCACCGAAATCGAGATGAAAGAAAAGAAAGCCCGCATCGAGGACGCCCTGCACGCAACGCGGGCTGCCATCGAGGAAGGCATCCTGCCCGGCGGCGGGGTTGCTCTCGTCCGCAGCGTACCTGTCGTCGAAGCCCTCAAGCTCAAGGGCGATGAGGCCACCGGCGCAGCAATCGTTGCCCGCGCCATCACCGAGCCACTCCGCCAGATCGTCGCCAACGCCGGCGAACAGCCTTCGCTGATCGTCAAGAAGGTCGCTGAAGGCAAGGGCGGATTCGGCTTCAACGCCGACAAGATGGACTTCGAAGATCTCCTGGCCTCCGGCGTAATCGACCCGACCAAGGTAACGCGCGCAGCTCTGCAGAACGCCGCTTCCGTGGCGTCCCTGCTGCTGACATGCGACTGCTGCATCACCGAAATCCCTGCCGATGAAGAGCCGATGCCCGCGGGCGGCCCAGGCGGCGGAATGGGTGGCATGGGCGGCGGCATGGGTGGTATGGGAATGGGCGGCATGGGCGGCGGAATGGGCATGGGCGGAATGCCCGGAATGATGTAAGCAAAGGCAAATGCCTAAGGTCTAATGACCAATGTCTAATGATGAATGCCAAACTAAGGTGACAAACATGAATGCCAACGACCTTCAAGTGGGCTGTAAGTACCTTTGGGATGGCACAGGCGCAAACGCCTCTGAGGACCAGCAAGTCGTAACGGCGATTCAGGTCGAGGGCGCGCGAGGCGGCATCGCGGAGGGCGGTTGCCCCCCGAGCGCCGAAGAGTGCCAGCCCTATATCTTGGTCAAGATGGCCTCAGGTGAAACAGAGCTCGTAGATGCGAGTTCACTGCACCCACTAGCAACGTCCAACCAGGACGCAACCAATTAACCAGTCAACGAAATAACGAGATAACGAAACAAGGAGCACAATCATGGCCGTTAAGCCTCTCGATGACAGAGTGTTGATAAAGCAGTCCGAAGCTGAAGAGATGACCGCGGGCGGCATTGTTCTGCCGGACGCAGCGAAGGAAAAGCCCCAAATGGGCAAGGTCGTAGCCGTGGGCCCGGGCAGGTTGCTGGACAGTGGCAAGCGCGGCGAGATGGGCCTCAAGAAGGGCAATGTCGTCTATTACGGCAAGTACGCTGGCACGGAAGTCAAGATCGATGGCGACGACTACATGATCTGCCGGGAATCTGACGTTCTGGCAGTGGTCAGCAAGTAGCTTTCACCCACTTTTTCATACACTGCAGGGCCAAGCCCTGATCAATAGGAGCAGATAGATGGCTGCCAAACAGATGCTATACGATGCCGACGCACGGGCTGCGATGCTCGCCGGCGTTTCCAAACTGGCTGCGGCTGTGAAGGTCACGCTAGGACCCACAGGTCGCAACGTGCTGCTGCAGAAATCCTTCGGCTCGCCGAAGGTCACCAAAGACGGCGTGACGGTCTCCAAGGAAGTCGACCTGGCCAACCCGTTTGAGAACATGGGCGCCAAGATGGCTAACCAGGTCGCCTCCAAGACATCCGACGTAGCTGGCGATGGCACGACCACAGCCGTGGTCCTCGCCGAAGCCATCCTGGCCGAAGGAGTCAAGAACGTCGCCGCCGGTGCGAATCCCATGGCTATCAAGCGCGGCATCGACATCGCCGTCGAGGCTGCCGTCGCGGAGATCGCCGCCCAGGCCAAGCCCTGCAAAACCACCGCCGACCTGCGCAACGTCGCGACGGTTTCAGCCAACTGGAACACCGACATCGGCGACCTGATCGCCGAAGCCTTCGAGAAGGTCGGCACGGATGGCGTTATCACCGTCGAAGAGGGCCAGGGCATCGACAACGAGCTGGAAGTCGTCGAGGGCATGCAGTTCGACAAGGGCTATATCTCCCCTTACTTCCTGACCAATCCCGCCACGATGGAAGCGGAGATGGAAGACCCCTATATCCTGATCCACGAAAAGAAAATCTCCAACATCCGCGACCTCGTGCCGCTGCTGGAGAAAATCGCCTCGACCAGCGGATCATTGATGATCATCGCCGAGGATATCGAGGGCGACGCTCTGGCTGCTCTCGTGATCAATAAGCTGCGCGGCATCCTGAAAGTCTGCGCCGTCAAGGCGCCGGCCTTCGGCGACCGCCGCAAGGCCGTCCTGGAAGACATCGCCGCGCTCACCGGCGGGCAGGTCATCAGCGAAGACCTGGGCGGCACGCTTGAAAGTGTCGAGCTGGATCAACTCGGCAGGGCAAAGCGCTTGCTCGTCACCAAGGATAACACCACCATCATCGAAGGTGCCGGCAAGAAGAAAGACATCGCCAGCCGCATCGATACGATCCGCAAGCAGATCGAGAAGACCACCAGCGATTACGACAGCGAAAAGCTCACGGAGCGCCTGGCCAAGCTCACCGGCGGCGTGGCTGTCGTAAAGGCCGGTGCTGCCACCGAGACAGAGATGAAGGAACGCAAGGATCTCATCGACGACGCCGTGCACGCCACCCGCGCAGCCAGCGAAGAAGGCGTGGTCCCCGGCGGCGGCGTGATGATGCTCCACGCCATCGCAGCCGTCGAAGCCGCCCGCTCCAAAGCGCGCGGCGACGAGAAGATCGGCATCGACATCGTCTCGCGCGCACTGCGTGCGCCCACGCGACAGATCGTCGCCAACAAAGGGCTCGAGGGCGAAGTTGTCGTCGCAGAGATCCTCGAAAAGGGCAGCAACATTGGCTATGACGCCGCCAAGGGCGAGTACGTGGACATGGTCAAGGTCGGCATCATCGACCCGGCCAAGGTTGTTCGCACCGCCCTGCAGAACGCCGCGTCCGTGGCCGGCCTGCTGCTGACGACCGACCTGATGGTGACCGACTTCGACGAAAAGGAAGAAGCCGAGGCCATCAGCGGGGCCGTGCTGTAGGCCGCTGGCCGTCAGACCCGATAGTACTTCCTACGGGGACGCCTCGCCCACCGGCTGATGCGTCCCCGTACTATTTGACCGATGTTGATTGCTACAGACGCCCGCGGCGGTAGAATGCACCTGCCAAAATCGGCGAGCGGGCGCGTTAGGCTGCTTCCGCTGTTGCCTGTAGATCGTTACTTGCTGCGAGGCCCGGCAAACCGTGTCCGAAAAGCGTGATTATTACGAAGTGCTCAGCGTCGGTCGATCTGCCGGCGGCGATGAGATTAAGCGCGCATATCGCAAGCTCGCGCTGAAGTTCCACCCAGACAACTACCAGGGCGACAAGGCTGAGGGCGAAACGAAGTTCAAAGAAATCTCCGAAGCCTACGAAGTGCTTTCCGACTCGGTCAAGCGCCAGCGATACGACCAGTTCGGCCACGCGGGCATGCGCGGTGCGGGGGTGCACGATTTTTCTTCGATGGGCTTCGGCGATATCTTTTCGATGTTCCAGGATATCTTCGGCGGCATGGGCGGGTTCACCGCCGGCGCCCAGCCTGGCGGGCACGGCTACGACCTGGAAACCCAGGTCACGCTCACTCTCCAACAAGTCGCAGCGGGCGCCGAGCCGACTCTGGAGTTCGAGCGGATCGACCTGTGCGACACATGCGGCGGGGGCGGGGCTGAGCCTGGCACAACCCCGCAGCGCTGCGACGAGTGCGGCGGCTACGGCCAGGTGCAGCAGCGCGTGCAGAGTTTCTTCGGCACGAGTGTCCGTATCCAGCCATGCCCAAAATGCCTCGGCAAGGGAAAGATAATTACCGACCCGTGCAAGAAATGCGACGGCACAGGCAGGGCCCGCAAGCATCGCACATTGACCGTTCGCATACCCCCTGGCATTCGAGACGGGCAGGTAGTACGCGTGCGCGGGGAGGGCGAGCCAAACGAAGCCGGCACGGACCGGGGCAGCTTGCATGTGTACGTCAGTGTCAAGGAGCACCCACTGCTCACGCGCCGCGGCGACGACCTGGTCTGTCAGGTCCCGATCACTTTCTCCCAAGCAGCCCTTGGCGGGACTATCGAGGTGCCGACCTTGGCTGGCACGGAGAACGTCGACATCCCCGGCGGCTCACAGAACGGCGACGTGGTGAGCCTCAAGGGCCGAGGCCTGCCATCCATGCGGAATGGCAAGGCCGGCTCGCAGCACGTGGTGATGTACATCGAGGTGCCCACGAAACTCTCCAAGAATCAGCGCGAGTTGCTCCAGCAATTCGCCGCCACTGAAGACGCCAACGTCACTCCCAAGCGGAAATCGTTTTTCGAGAAGGTCAAGGAGTGCCTCTCCGGCAAGGACTGATCCTTCGCTGGCCGGCACGTGAATTACGATGAGTAAGAAGAAGCAACATTCAAATGCTGATGATCAGCCGGCTGCCCCCCCCGCCGACCAACAGGCCGACGCGCCCGCCGAAACCAATGACGCCGCCGACGAGCCCATGAGCCTGCAAGAAGAACGTGATGACCTTCTGGCCAGGCTGCAGCGAGTTTCCGCCGACTATATGAACTACCAGAAGCGCGCCCAGCGCGAGCGAGGCGAGAGCCTCAACTTCGCACGGGCAGACCTGATAAAAGCCCTGCTGCCTGCCCTGGACGACATGGAGCGAGCCCTCGAAGCTGCCCGTGAAAACCACGGCGAGGACGATGTCTTATTCAAGGGCATGCAACTCGTACACGATAAGACACTGCAAGTGCTCAGCCAGTTCGGCTGTACGCCCATAGAGGCCTGCGGAATGCCCTTCGACCCGGACAAGCACTCAGCTATGATGCAACAGCCCACCGACGAGCATGAACCACAAACGGTCATCCAGGAATTGCAGAGAGGCTATATGTTCGATGGCAGGACGCTGCGACCCAGCAGCGTGATTGTCGCCGTCGAGCCGATTGACGAGGCAGACCAAGCCCACAACGGAGAGAGTTAGCACATGCCCACCTACGATTACGAATGCAAAGCCTGCGGACATGCCTTTGAAAAATTCCAGTCCATCAAAGCCCCTGCCACGCGCAAGTGCCCCGAGTGCAGCAAAATGAAAGTCAAGCGACTCATCGGCACAGGCGCGGGAATCATCTTCAAGGGCTCGGGCTTCTACCAGACTGACTATCGCAGCGAGGCCTACAAGAAAGCCGCTGAAAACGACAAGCCAGCCACCGAAAAAGTCAGTGACAAGTCCGCCGACAAATCCTCCGAAAAGGCGCCCGCCAAGACCGAAAACAAGTCTGCCGCTAGCGGCGACGCTTGAGTTGAGCGCCTCACCGGCAATTCGCCGGCGCCGGAAGAACGCGACGTAGCTGCCCTATCAGCCATTTTGCCCATAGTGCGAGGGTTTTTCTTTTGCATGGCACATTGGCGCTCCTATAATCCTGGCATGCGGATCTTCCCATCAGCGAGGGCAGTCCGTCCGTATTCATAATTGTCTGCTGGTTGACGGGCTGCTTCTGGCCCGGCCCATTCGAAAAGAAAGGATGCTATCATGGCCGATGAGCAGCATGAAATCAGGCATATCCGTTGGAACGAGGTATTCAGCTTCACGCAGATATTCAAGGGCTTCCGCCTGGCTATCCACCCCAGCAAGCTCCTTCTTGGCTTGATGGCCATCATCATCATTTTCGCGGGTGGCTGGGTAATGGACATGGCATGGTCCGTCACCAAAACCAGCGTCATGGAAGATGAGATAGCCGTCTACACCCAACTGTCTCAAGCCGAGTTCCGCGAGGTCGTTAAGAGCTGGGAAGATTCCCGCCTGGATAGCGCCACCGCCCTTTGGCAAACATCTGAAAAAGAAGAGGTGGATCTGCTTCGGTTCCGCCGTTTATTCGCCGGCACACCATTACGGGTCGCCTTCGATGAGGTCGCAAAGGATCCAGATGCAGCGCCATACGAAAGAGCTGAGCCCGGCGAAAAACAATGGGCTGAGCTACTGGGCGATGCCACGCAGGCTGCCGGCGACGCCAGGAGCAGGGCCGGCAAGTTGCTTAAGAAGGCTGAGAAGAATGCCCGTAAGGCAGTCGAAGATAGCGGCCTGTCCGAAGAGGAACTCGATGAGGCCCTCGCCGAAATCGACGAGAACGTTCTCAAGGCCCGCCAGGGGCTGACAAGATTCGCTGCTGAATTTAACGAGAGAGCCCTCAGCATTCGTGGCCGACCTATCTTCGCCAGCTTGATGGATTTCCAAGCCGACCAGATCCATGGCGCTCTGGTAGCGGCACGTCAGGGCAAGATACTCGACGGGCTGGGCGGAAACAGTGACGACCCCGGGTTCCTGCGGCATATCCTGACGGGCCTGCAGGGCATATGCTGGCTGATGTGCACGCACTTGGTGTTCGCGATCATCTTCCTGATATTCTCCCTGGCGGTCTGGGCGCTCTTCGGCGGGGCGATTTATCGCATCGCCGCCCTGCACGCGGCAAGGGACGAGAAGATATCCATCAGCCAGGCACTGCGGTTCTCGGCAGGCAAGTTTTTCAGCTTCTTCATGGCGCCCATCGTGCCGATGCTTGTCATCCTCATCATAGCCGTTGTCGTCCTGATCGGCGCGCTGCTCGCCAACTTTGCAGTCGGAAGCATAATCGTAGGACTGCTGTTCTTCCTTGCGATTCTCGGCGGATTGGCCATCACCTTCCTGCTGTTCGGCCTGGTCGGCGGCGGGTCGCTTATGTACCCGACGATCGCCGTAGAGGGCTCGGACAGCTTCGACGCCATCAGCCGAAGCTACTCCTACATCTTCAACCGCCCGTGGCGAGCAGCCCTTTACTCGCTTGTGGCTATCATGTACGGCAGCCTGTGCTACCTGTTCATTCGCACATTTGCTTACGTTTCCCTCAAGGCCACGCACGTCGCCGTCAAGACAGGTGTAGGGTGGGGCGGCGAAGCAATGGAAGGCGCTACCGATAGAATCGACGTCATGTGGTCCTCGCCCACCTTCGACAACCTGGCCGGCGAGATCAACACAGCCGCAGCAAGCGGGCTGGAACTACCCGGCGCGTGGATGATTTCTCTGTGGGTGCATTTGATCATCGGCTTGGTGATAGCATTCCTGATCACCTACTTCTGCTCGGCAACCACGCTGATCTACTATCTCCTGCGGCGACAAGTGGACGCGACCGATCTCGATGAGGTCTACGTAGCTGAACCCCACGAAGAACAGATAGAAGCTGTCCCCGCGGAGCAGCCTGCCGAACAGGCCGAAGAGCAAGCCGACGAGGCAGCCGACGAATAGTTCCCACCTGCAGCAATTGCGCATCATTATCCGCCCGTCCCGGCCGACCGGGGCGGGCGGCTTGCTTATGTGGAAATGTCGCGATGGCTGTCGGCAGCGAATCTGTCCGTCATGCCGGCGATGTAATCGCACACGACGCGGCGCGGGCCACCATCCTTGATCCGCTGTTGGTAGCGCTGCGGCAAGGCGGCTGGGGTGGCGAGATAGTGGGCGAACAACTCCGATATTATCCGCCGGGCTTCGTCCCGCCTGGCCAGGCTGCGCGGATGAACGTACACGCGAGCAAACAGGAACTCCTGCAACTCGCCCACGCCATCGGCGAGCTCCGGCGAGAACACCACCAGCTTGCCCGCCTGCCGGCGAACGTCGGCCGCGTCAGTAACACCTGCTGCCGCCAGGCGCGGGGGCGTCTGCGTTACAACGTCATCGGCCATCGCCCCGAGCACAGCCTTGCACGCGCGGATGCGTTTGTGGATCGGCCTGGCCTGCGGAGCGTCGGCCTCGGCAACTGCCCAAGCGCGCTGCCACAGCGAAAGGCCCGACAAGTCGTCGGTACTGATCCACCCAGCTGCCAAGGCATCCTCCAGGTCGGCCGACGTGTAGGCTATCTCATCAGCCAGGTCCACCACCTGCCCCTCCAAAGGCCCGGGCAGCGACGCATCGAACTCCTCGCCGGACGGGGCGTCGTAACGCGTCTCATGCTTGGCAAGGCACTCGCGGACGGCCGTGGTGAGGTTCAGCCCGCGAAAGGCTGGGTACGGGTGCTCCAGGTAGTCCACCACTCGCAGCGACTGGCAGTTGTGCTCAAAGCCGCCCGCGCCCGACATTAGCTCGTTGAGAATTTCCTCCCCGCAATGGCCGAACGGCGGATGACCCAGGTCGTGCGCCAAGGCGGCTGCCTCGATGAGATCTTCGTTCAGCCGCATCGCCCTACCGACGGCCCGGCCAATCTGGGCGACCTCGATAGTGTGGGTCAGTCTCGTGCGGAAATGGTCACACTCGTGGGGGACGAAGACCTGCGTCTTGAAGTCCAGCCGGCGGAAGGCTGAACAATGCGTGATGCGGTCGCGATCGCGCTGAAAGCACGTGCGGTAAGCGTGGGGCCCCTCGGGAGAGCGTCGCCCGCCGGATTGCTGCTCACTGATAGCCCACGGAGCCAGGTACTCGCCCTGACGGGCTTCGAAGGCCTCCCGGGGGGTAAGGTCATCTGCCACCGCTAGCCCTCCGGCAACAGGCGAGGCAAGCCCAGCTCAGCGGCCGCCTGCGATATCGACTCGTGTAGCTGCTGGAGAGAGATCGGCACCATGCGAACGCCGCCGACCACGTCCATGAAGTTCGTATCCCCGGGCCAGCGCGGCACGACGTGCATGTGCAAGTGCCCGGGCAGGCCCGCACCGGCGCACTGGCCGATGTTACAGCCGACGTTGAACCCCTGCGCCTTGACGGCCTGCCGCAGCACGATCTGCACGTCGCGGATCATGCGCATCATTTCCATCAGCGTCTCGTCGTCCAGGTCGCTGAACTCGGCCAGGTGCTCATTGGGACATATCAGCACATGCCCGCCCGTGTAGGGGTAGCGGTTGAGCACCACCAGACATCGGCTGCCTCGCCATAGCACGAGATCTGCCGTCTCGTCGTCGCTCGCCTGGGCCCGGCAGATGAAACATCCCTTGTCCTCACCCGGGCAGGAAAGGGAATCGATATACTCCGTCCGCCAAGGGGCCCAGATATTGGGATGCTGGTTGGATTGGCCGTTTTCCATTCTGAGCTCATGGTACAACCACACGTCGGCCAAAACAACGCATCGCATCGGCCTGGATGGGCACGCCGCAAATCGCCAGCCGAACGGCGAAGTATGGCAGATCGATGCCGGGGCAGCCGGCAACGGGGCCGTCGAGACGTTCGTGGACGTTGTCTTGTCGGTGGGGCAAGTGCGGTACGACGTGTACAACAACGCCGGCGGCACGTGGAGCTTGATGGAAAGCTGGACCGAGCAAGCCAACGTCATCCCCGAGCCGACCACGCTAACGCTGCTGGCGATGGGCAGCTTGGCCGCGCTGAAACGCCGGCGACGATAGCCAGCCGCGACCAATAATCAAATCGGCCGAGCGATCGTGCAGACCGCCCGGCCGATTGTTTATCTAAGTGCGCCGGCCGACTACTTCTCGTCGGCCTTTTCGATCGCCGCGATACGCGTCTGCGCCGCGTGCAGGCGGGCCATGTCGAACTTCTCCGTGCGGTCGAAGAAGTAGATGCCATTCTCTTCCTGGTACACGTCTGTCAGCTGCGTGTAGCAGTAGCCGAACATGCTCTCATCGTCCAGCAGGATGTGGCAGAGCTTCTCGAAGCGGTCGTAGAACTCCTCGATGTCCTTCGGGCGGCTGCCGTAGCCCCAGCTTTCGCCTTCGCCCTTGGCTGCCGACTCGGGGTTCCACCATATGCCGCCGAACTCGCTGATGAAGTAGGGCTGGCCGCGATACTCGATGCCGAGCGCCTCCTGGCCGGGCCAGGCGTTGACGAACGGCTTGTCGTCTTTCGTGCCGGCTGAGTTGGCGGCGAACTTCTCGGGCACCTGCTCGTAGTCGTGGCCGTCCCACACGTCGGATTCCGGCACGCGGTGGGCATAGCCCGAGGCATCCAGCACGGGGCGGGATGTGTCCATAGCCTTGGCAGCCAGGAACATGCCCCGCGTCACGTCGTCGAGTATCTGAATACCCTCAGCCATTTCCCAGTGCGTCTCGTTAAGCCCGCACCAGCCGATGATGGACGGGTGGTTGTAGTCACGCTCGAGCACTTCGAGCCACTGCGTGATCATCGTCGCCGGCGGGCAGTTGCGGTCTATGCCCCAGTCGCCGAACTCGCCCCACACCAGGTAGCCCAGGCGGTCGCAGTGATAGATGAACCGTTCTTCAAAAACCTTCTGGTGCAGGCGGGCGGAGTTGAACCCGGCTGCCAGCGACAGCTCGATGTCGTCGATCAGCGCCTGCTCGCTCGGTGCGGTGAGGATGCCGTCGGGGTAGTAGCCCTGGTCCAGCACTTGCCGCTGGAACACAGCCCGGCCGTTCAACTTGACGGCCTTGCCGTCGATGCTCGTGCTCCGCAGGCCCGCGTAGCAGGCGACGGTGTCCAGCACAGCCCCGTCGGCAGCCAGCAGTTCCAGCGTGATGTCATACAGGTTGCCCTGGCCGACGTCCCACAGGTGCAGGTCGCTGGCGGGGACGTTCAGTTCGAGCGTGGGGGCGAAGTCAATGTCTGCGGCGATTTCGACGGCTGCGAGCTCCTTGCCGCCCCACAGGAGCTTCGCGCGGATCTTCGTGCCCTTGCGATTGTTGCTCAGTGGCAGCTCCACGCGGAAGCGGCTGTTCGTGACGTCCGGCGTGATCCGCGGGCGCTTGAAGTACAGTTCGTTGACCGGCTCCATCCACACGCTCTGCCAGATGCCCGTGGTGCGCGTGTAGAGACAGGACCATTTTTCGAACTTTTGGCTCTGCTTGCCGTTGGGCTGATTGTTGCGAGCGTCGTCGCGTGCGCGGACGACGATGACGGCCTTGCTGCCGGGCTCAGCCACGCCGCCGAGGTCGGCAACGAAGGGCGACCACCCGCCGCGGTGGCGGACGACTTCCTTGCCATTGACCCACACGGTGGTGTCGTAGTCGCACGCCTGGAAGTACAGCAGCACCTTTCGCCCCGCCCACTCAGCCGGGATATCCACCTCGCGGCGGTACCATACGACGTTCATGAAATCCTCGTGGCCCACGCCGGACAGCTCACTCTCCGGGCAGAAGGGCACGGTGATAGTGTCGGTAAGCTCGCGGTCGAGCAGCCCTCGCTGCCGACCCGTGTCTCCCTTGTCGATCTCGAACTGCCACTCACCGTTGAGGCACAGCCAGTCGTCGCGGACGAGTTGCGGCCTGGGATATTCGCTGCGGGGAATGCTCATTGTTGCTTACCTTTCTGTGTCGATCCTCATCTGTCGCGGGGATATCTTGGTACCGGGCCCGCAGGAATGGACTGAGCCCGGGGTAACTGCAGCTGTCAGCTAGTCCATTATCGGGAAGAAGACGTAAGGCTTGGGCATCTTGCCTGTAAAGTTGTAGTAGAGCATGCCGATCAGCATGAAGATCAGTGCGCCGATCAGGTCGCCCGCTATCGCGCCAAACATGAACTTGCGCGTCGTCTTGTACGACTGCGTGCCCCCCAGCTTGGTAGTGGCCGATTTTATCGCCCAGCCCAGCAGGAAGGACGCGCCGACTTCAGCTGTTTGGCGCGTACCCCATATCAGGAATATCATCGGGTGTATGGGCCACCACGGCAGCCGCAGCCTACAAACACTCAGCGCCAGCACGCCCAGCACACCCAGCCCGGCAGCGACGAGGAACTTGTTCTGCCAGATTTTCCACGTCTTCAACGCTTCCATATTGGTCAGACGTTCCATCGGCGTGTAGCCCTTGGATTCTGCGAGAGTGCCATCATTCTGCAACTCGGTGACCATCTTGTCGCCGGCGTCGTAGTAGTAGTTTGGCATGGTGATGGTCGACCATCGCTCTTTCCAGTTTCCTCGCCGCACACCATAGTTGTGCACAGACCACAGCACGAGGGGAGTCGCCACAGCCAGCACGAGAAGGTACGTGCCGATCGCCGTGCGTCCCACGCGGGCGGGCTTGATCTGCTGGGCGCTGCATATCCGCAGGCCGTTGAGGAAGAACGTCATGACAGATTCGAGCGGCTGGACCGTGAACAGCATGCACATCAGGCCGACGATCAGGATCGCTTCAGGACCCATAGCGGCCGCCCCGAACAGCCCCAGCAGTATGCCTAACGGTTGCCAGCGCGGCAGGTTCAGGAACAGGCCACTCTCGCAGTTCACGCGACTGATGCCCACGAACACCAGCAGCACCAGTGGCACGACAAGGGCGGCGATCGGCCAGGCCAGGCCCATCTTGGACAGAATAAGTACCATCGCCATGACGGCCAGGATCAGAAAACGACACGCCCAAGCTGCGTAAGATTCCACCCCGTCGGACGGGCGGAATGTGAGCGCGCGCTTCAACACGTCTCCGTAGTACCGCCTGCCCGTGTAGCCAAGCACAATCGCCAGAGCGAGGTAGCTGCCGAACCGCTGCCAGATCGCGACCCCGCCGATCATGTAGTCGCCCGCGTCGGCCGCTGCCAAGCTGTAGCCATGCTTCTGAAGCAGGAACCACGAAACGGCGGTGAACGCCATCGGGGCAATGCCCACCGAGAAACTCACGTCCGCGGCCAGCAGGAAAGCTATCGCGATGATCGTCGGATATATCACCGGGCCGAACCAATACCAGCTCCACACGTCAGAATTGGGAATATTGCGGTACACCGCCGGAATGACCTGGAAGTTGATCTGCATCGGGATGTTGATCCAGCTCTCAGGCCACCAGGCGAACGCGCCGTTGGACAGCCTGATGAACAGGACAATGGCCAGCCCCCACCAAAATGCGGGCGTGCGGAACAGCGAAGGCGACGCTCGGCTGGGGTCCTGTTGCATGAACCCGCTGGCGACCTCGGCAATCGGATAGCGCAGACGCTCCGCCACGGACCACTGCCGATGGAATATCAGCGCGAGGCAAATCGCAGCAAAGCTCATCAGCACCACCAGCGGCACCCATGTTGCCAATGCCTCGGACCAGAAACGCCACGGCACCTCGTCCATCGAGATGGGCTCAGCCTTCTTGCCGGGCTCAGCTTTCTTGCCCGCGCCGCTGAGGCCGCTGTCGGTGAACTCCTTTACGTACTTGCCCTCGGCGGCGAGCATGTGAGAGGGGATGTAATCCCGCAGCTCGTTCTTCTTCCACCCCTCCCTGCTGCGGTACTCGTTGGTGGGCATGACCTGGCTCTTGGTGAACATGCCCAAGAAGCCGTAACTGGGAACGCTGCACGCCACGAGCATCATCATGATGATGACCGCCAGCTCGCGCGGAGCCAGCCGCCAGTTGCGGTTCACAAGGAACAGCAGCGGATTGGCCACCAGCGCGGTGACGATCAGCGAACCGAACACAAATATCGGCAGGTGCGAAGCTATAAGCGAACTGAGCACCCAGACGTGATCGTTGAGGTATGCGAGCACGGCGATCAATAATGCGCCGAGCAGGCCTAGCAGTACTGCGCGAATAGTCATGCTTCAGAGTGTCCTTCGTTTACAGAGTGACGCAACAGTAGAAGGCAATAGGCCTCCGACGTCAATGCTTTCCTGCCGAGCCGGCCGGTAGGGATCGCATTGTCGCGGGGCTGGAGATGCCAATAAAAATTGGCGACCGATGATCGGTCGCCAATGGCCATGCTCCCCCGGCCATTTTGTGCATTATTCAGCGGCAGCCCGGTATCGACAACCACACGCTGAGATTGGGGTTAACGCACATGTGATACAAATATTGCGTGCGGGTGAAGGAAATTGCCGTGATGGTCGGCTGCGGGCGGCGCCGGGGGCTAATAATGGGGGTTGACTTGGTTGGGTATCGTCACTATCATCTGGCGTTCTCAGGATAGCGGCCCCCATGGGGCCGTTACTGCATTAGAGGCCTGAGCTGGACAACTATGTCGGCTCCAGGTCCGATAATAACGACCCGACGCGCGTCGGGTCGCCGGCAGAACCGGGAAGGGCCATCTCAACCGTGGCTCGCCCTTCCTGTTTCGGACTCGTTAAGAACCAATATCAGGAGCATGACGTGGGATACAATTGTCTAGTGTGCGTCAAGCAGGTGCCGGACACCAAACGCATTACCGGCGAGGCGATGAAGGAAGACGGCACGGTCAACCGTGCGTCGCTACCGGCTATTTTCAACCCCGAAGACCTAAACGCCCTGGAAGCCGCCCTGGCCATTCGAGATGCCCATGGCGGGACCGTCACCGTGGTGACCATGGGCCTGCCGACGGCTTGCGATGTCCTGCGGGACAGCCTCATCCGCGGGGCGGACCGCGCTGTGCTCGTCACAGATCGCAAAGCCGCCGCATCCGATACGCTGGCGACCAGCTACATTCTGTCGCAGGCTGCCAGGAAGATCGGCGCCGATATCATCCTCTGCGGCCGACAGGCCATCGACGGTGACACCGCCCAGGTCGGCCCGCAAATGGCTGAGAAGCTCGGCATGCCGGTCATCACCTACCTGGAAGAACTCGTCGGCATCGACGACGGCAAGATCACTGTCAAGCGGAACGTCGGCAACGGCTGGGAGATTGTCTCGGGTCAGTTGCCCGTGCTGCTGACTGTGATGGACACCGCCAACGTGCCGCGCCCCCGCGCAACCTTGCGGATGATGAAGTTCAAGAAGGCGCGAGCACAGTCGGAAGTCGAGAAGCAGGCAGCGGACCTGCTGGAAGGCGACTACGAGAACTACACCGCCGAGCTGAAGGCCACCGAGGTCGAAAAATACTGCAAGAAGCTCGCCGACAAGGGCCTGCTGATCGAGCAGTGGTCGCTGGAAGACATCGACGCGGACATGCAATGGTGTGGTCGATCCGGCAGCCCGACGAAAGTGCACCGCATCCAGTCGGTAGTGCTGACAGGCGGGGAGCATCGCACGGTGGAACCCACCGACGAAGCGATCGGGCAGATGGTCGGTGAGTTGATCCAAGACCATACGATTGGTTAACTGGTTGATTGGTTAACTCGTTAACTGGGAAGACGGACTGAACGGTAGCTATGGGCAAGGGTTTTGAGGACCTGGAAGTTTATCAAGTCGCTAGAGACTTCCGCAACCGGGTCTTCAATCTTGTCAAACAGTTGCCTGCTGAAGAAAAGTATGTGCTGAGCCCGCAGATGAAGAGGGCGGCACTTTCGATAACGAATAATGCAGCCGAGGGCCATGGCAGCCGCAGCTATCGGCACAACATCAGTTACTTGTATAGATCTCGCGGCAGCCTCACGGAGCTGCAGGACGACATCAACGCTTGTGAAGACCAAGGATACTTTGAGAAAGAACATCTGGATGACCTGCGAGAGCATTCAGTACAAGTAGCCAAGCTGATCAATGGCTACATCGCTTATCTAAGAAAACGCCTGAGTGAATAGTTAAAGGATGGTTGACGGGCAAACGAGTCAACCAATGAACCAATTAACGAGTTAACCAGTCAACCAGTTAACGAGTTAACGAATTAACGAGATAACCATGATCGAAGTGAACAGAAACGGAGAAGTTTGGGTATTCGCCGAGCAGGAAGACGGCAAGCTGTCGGAAGTGCCGCTCGAGCTGCTCAGCAAGGCGCGCGAGCTGGCCGAGACGCTGGGCGTGTCGGTCGGCGCTGTGCTGCTGGCGGCTGACCCTAGCGGCATGCCCGCTGAGCTTATCGCACATGGCGCGGACAAGGTTTATGTCGTCACCGATGATAAGCTGGGCCATTATCAAACGACCGGCTACTGCCACGTGCTTTGCGAGCTTATCGGGCAGTACAAGCCGCAGATTTTCCTGTACGGCGCCACGGCCATCGGGCGGGACCTGGCACCGACAGTTGCCAGCACCATGAAATGCGGGCTGACGGCCGATTGCACGGACCTGCAGATCGGCGACCACAAGCCAGCCGGCGAAGAAGAGACGCACGAAAACCTGCTGCTGCAGATTCGCCCAGCCTTCGGCGGCAACATCATCGCCACGATCGTCAACTTCGACCGCTGGCCTCAGATGGCAACCGTTCGCGAAGGCGTCATGCCGATGCTCGACGCCGACGCCGGCCGAAAGGGCGAAGTGCTGGAGTGCGGGCTGGACCTGTCGGGCGTGACGCTGCCTCTGGAGATCATTGACAGTCATCGCACCGAAAAGACAGTCAACCTCAAGGCATCGCGTATCATCGTCGCCGGCGGGGCGGGCGTTGGCAGCAAGGATAACTTCAAGCTCCTGTGGGACCTGGCTCACTGCCTCGGCGCCGCCGTCGGCGGATCCCGCGCGGCTGTGGACTTGGGCTACATCGGTCACGATCACCAGGTCGGCCAGACCGGCACGACCGTCCGCCCCGCGCTCTACATCGCTGCGGGCATCAGCGGGGCTGTGCAGCACGCAGCCGGCATGCAGGAAGCCGGCAAGATCATCGCGATCAACACCGACCCCGACGCGCCGATCTTCGGGCTGGCCCATTACGGAATCGTCGGCGACCTGACCGTGGTTCTCCCCAAGCTTATCAAGGCGATTCGCAGCGGGGACACCATCGAGAAGGCAGCCGCTGAGGCATAATCACAAGGACATACAATGGCGAACTTTTATACAGATAACGAAGACATTCAGTTCCTCTTCGAGCACATGGACATTGCCAAGCTGGCTGGCCTGGTGGAAGACGACTTCCACTACGCAAGCGAGTTCGACTTCGCACCCACCGACGCCGACGACGCGGTCGACAATTACCGTCGCATCCTCGAAACGGCCGGTGAGATAGCCGGCGAGCGGATAGCTCCCACCGCCGAGCACACCGACCAGGTCGGTAACATCCTCAACGACGACGGCTCGGTGACCTACGCGCCTGGCATCTCCGAGGCGCTGTCCACGCTCGGCAAAGCCGACCTGATGGGCTTCACGTTGCCTTACCGCTTCGGCGGGGTCAACTGCCCGCAGCTCGTCTACACGATGAGTAACGAAATGATCAGCCGGGCCGACGCCGCCCTGATGAACATCTACGGGCTGCAGGGCATCGCCGAAACGATCAACGCCTTCGCATCCGAAGAGATCAAGGCTGAGTACCTGCCCGGCATGGCCAGCGGCAAGGACACCGGGGCGATGGTGCTCACCGAGCCCGACGCCGGCAGCGACCTGCAGGCTGTAAAGGTGCAGGCCTACCAGGACGACGACGGCAACTGGTTCGTCCACGGCGTGAAGCGATTCATCACCAACGGCTGCGGCGAAATCCTGCTGGTGCTGGCTCGCAGCGAGCCGGAGATATCCGACGGACGAGGCCTGTCCCTTTTGCTGGTCGAGCGAGGCCCGACTGTCAAGATTCGCCGTTTGGAAAACAAGCTCGGCATCCACGGCAGCCCGACGTGCGAAATATTCTTCGACAAGTCACCGGCCAAGCTTATCGGCGACCGCCAGCGCGGGCTTATCACATACGTAATGAGTCTGATGAACGGCGCCCGCATCGGTATCGCCGCTCAGTCGCTGGGCATAGGCGAAGCTGCCTACCGCGTCGCGCGAGCATACGGCCACAGCCGAAAGCAGTTCGATACGACGATCGACAATTTCCCCGCCGTTCGCGAGCTGCTGGTGAACATGAACATCGACGTCCAGGCCGCCCGGGCTCTGACGTACTACGCCACCTTCAGCGTCGACATCGAGAACACCTGCCTCCGCAAGGCTGAGCTTAACGAGGGTCCCGAGCGGAGCCCCGACGAGCGTAAGAAGTTCAAGAAAATCGCCCGCAAGTACAAACGCCTCAACTCGCTGCTGACGCCCATGAGCAAGTACTACGCGTCGGAAATGTCCATGCGGGTCAGTAACGATTCCATGGCCGTCCTCGGCGGCAGCGGCTACATGAAGGACTACCCCGTCGAGCGTTACCTGCGGGATTCGCGGATCACGACGATCTACGAAGGCACGAGTCAGCTCCAGGTTGTCGCCGCCATCCGCGGCATTGCATCCGGCACGGCCCGTACGGTCATCGAGAGCATTCTCGACCGCGATTGGCCCGCCGACATCGCGCCGCTCGTTCAGCAGATTCGCGACACGCTGGTCATACTCGACGAGTGCGTGGCATTCGTCAAAACCATCGACATGGATTACGAGTCCCTCGTCGCCCGGCAGATGGTTGACATGGCAATCGGCCTGATCGTTGGCGCCCTGTTCTGCGACCACGCAACGGCCAAGCCGGAAAAGCTCGCCGTCGCCCGCCGCTGGCTGGCCACCAAGCTGCCCGAAGCCCGCATGTTCAAGGAGATCATTTTCTCCGGCGACAAGCAGATCGTCACAGAGTTCGAGACCCTCGCAGGCCCCGTGCCTGTAGCTGAATAGCTGATACATCAGCAACACCAAACGCCCCGTCGGCCAGCCGGCGGGGCGTTTTCTTATGCGCTGCGGAAATGTCCAATGTCCAAGCTCTAATGTCTAAACCTGCGTCCCATAGCGTTAGACATTAGGCCTTGGGCGTTGCCTTGTCGCCTATGATCTTGTCCGAGACGCTACGCGCCAAGTTCACGAAGTCCGACGGCATGAGGATGATGGTCGTCGTGTTATGTTCCACGCCGACCTCGGATATCATCTGCATGCGCCGCAGCTCCAGAGCGGCTGGGTGTTCGGCGATGTCGACCGCGGCCTCGGCCAGCTTCGCGGCTGCCTGCTGCTCGCCCTCGGCCTTGATCAGGCGGGACCGCTTCTCGCGGACGGCCTCGGCCTCCTTGGCCATCGCACGCTGCATGGCCTGAGGGATCTCCACATCCTTCATTTCGACAAGTTCAACCGTCAGCCCCCATGGGTCCGTGATCTGATCGACAATCTCACGAACGGCTTTGTTAATCTTGTCGCGGTCCCTGAGCACCTCGTCGAGGATATGCTGGCCGATAACGTTTCGCAGACTCGTCAGGGCGGCCTGGTATGTCGCCTCGGCGTAGTTCTTGACGGTAATGATGGCCTTGGCTGGATCCGTAACGCGATAGTAAAGAACCGCGTTGACCTTGATCGTGACACTGTCTCCCGTCACGGTCTCCTGGGATTCAATGTCCACGGTCGACGTGCGGATATCTATCTGCATTCGCTGGTCGATTATCGGAATGATCCAGTATAGCCCGGGCCCCTTTATTCGGCTGTAACGGCCCAGCCTGAATATCACGCCGCGCTGATACTCCTGGTCCATCCGCAGGCCGCTGATCAAAAAAATCACCAAGACAATAGGCGCAACCACAATCAGAATGGCAACCGCTTCCATGGCATATTTCCCTATGTTTGGCCGTTCACCCCGGCTCACCAAACCATCGACCATCGCGGGCACTATGAACAGGGGCCATCCGGCGCCATTACACTACTCCACGGGCCAAGCCATGACAAGCGCCCGCCACGGAGGATCGCGTCATTGGACATTAGGCCTTCAGCCTTAGACTTTTTCCGCCCATGGCGCCAAGCCCGTTGCGTCGGCCAGCCTGACGTAGGACAATGGCCAGACTGACTTGGGAGTTATCATTGGCCTGGTTGGAAGACAAACTCGCCCCGCCGGATGTGCCGGCCCGATGGTCGCAGGACTTGCTTGGCTTGGCGATACTGGCTGGGCTCATGGCTATCTTGCTGCCGAGCTGGTTGCCTCACGCAGATGCCTTGATGGGGACTGACAGAGAAGCCCAGCAAATGGCCTGGGAGATCACCTGGCAGCGATTCCTTACCGACATAATCGGGCAGATGGCCGGGCCTGCCCTGCTGATGGCTATGGGCTGGCTGCTTGTGCTGCGCAACGGGGCGATCGACCTAAGCGTGTGGGTCGTCGCAGCCGTGGGCGGCATGGTAGCTGCCGCTGCCATGAAGGCGGGCGTGCCGCCTTGGTTGGCGTTCTGCATGGCATCAGCGATTGGGGCGATAGTTGGGTTGATTAACGGGCTGCTGGTGGGCCTGGCGCGAATGCCGAGCGTGGCAGCGACGCTCGTGATGGGCTTGGTTGTTATGTGGGCGGCCCAAGGGGCGTTTCAGGATAGCTCGACCGAACTGCCTATGGATGCCTTCGTCCAGGACGCCCCGGACCAGTATGTCGATAGTCGGGCCGAAGAGCCACTGTCCAAGTCCAACGTCCTGATTTTCATGCGGATCATGATCGTGCTGTGCACTTACGTAGCGGTGATGTTCCTGGCAGTCCGTCGCGAGTCTGTGCCTAGGCCTGGCAGGGAGCGAATAGCTCTGATCGTTTCACTAATAGTCTGTGGATCGCTGGCGGGCCTGGCGGGGGCGGGCATGCTGATGGACCACGGCATGGCATCCGTACCGACCAGGCTGATCGGCGACTTCCGCGTGCCAGCGGCGGCGCTCCTGGCGGGCAGCTTGTTCTTGGCAGGCCCGGGGCGGGCGAAACTGGCTGGCTTGTGCATGCCGCTCGCACTGCTGGTGGTGACGATCTGGCAGCAGGAAGTCTGGCTGCTGGGGGCGTGGGGATACGAGTGGCAACTGTTTCTGCTGACCGTGCTGGTGGTGTTCTACCACCTCGCTTGCCGGGCCATTGTCTCCTTGCCTGCTGGGGCGCCCGGTATTCTTGCCAAAGCATCGGCAGGGGCGATAGGGGCAGGCACAGTCCTGTTGGCCGTAGCGCCAGCGGTCGGCCAGGCAAGCGCCCGCCCGGCCCTGCGAATCGGCTGCCTCGCTGTCTGCATAGCCGGGGCGGCTGCGCTGCTGGTGGCCTATCGGATGGCGAGGTGGCAGAAATGTCTAAGGCCTAAGGACTAATGTCTAAAGACGTTCGCACAGCCCAAACAACAAATGCTAAACTTGAAATGATAAATGAACAGACGAATGTTTGGCTGCACCGTTAGCTTAAGGCCCCGAGAGGCCTCTTCTTGTCTCTTCAATTTGGCATTTCAACTTTGGCATTTATCATTTCCCCCCGGCCCCATTGGACATTAGGCCTTAGACATTGCCCCCTACCCCCTCCCCGCCCGGTGTCGCAGGTAGCTGTCAATGAACTCCTGAATGTCGCCGTCGAGAACTTTGTCGGTGTGGGGGCTCTTGAGATCCGTCCGTTCGTCGCGGACGAGCTGGTAGGGGTACAGCACGTAGGAGCGGATCTGGTTGCCGAAGGCGATCTCGCCCTTTTGCCCGTACAGCTTGGCCAGTTCCTTGTCGCGCTTGGCTTGCTCTGCCTGATAGAGCTTGGCTGCCAGCATTTTGCGGGCCTCGGCGCGGTTCTTATGCTGGGAACGTTCGTTCTGGCACTGCACGACAATGTTGGTCGGCAGGTGTGTCAGGCGAATGGCGGAGGCCACTTTGTTGACGTTCTGTCCGCCGGCTGACGATGCGTGGAAGACGTCCTCGCGAACGTCCTTGTCCCAGTCGATGTCGATTTCGATGTCCGTCAGCACGGGCAGCACGTCGACGGCGGCGAAGGTTGTGTGGCGGCGGCTCTGCGAGTCGAACGGGCTTATCCGCACCAGCCGATGCACGCCGCGCTCGCAGGAAAGGTAGCCGTAGGCGTACGGGCCTGTCACGTGCAGCGTCACCGAGCGGATGCCGGCCTCCTCACCGTCCGTGCGGTCGACTTCCTCGACCTTGTAGTTTGTCCGCTCGAAGTACCGCAGGTACAGCCGCAGGAGCATTGCTGCCCAGTCGCAGCTTTCCGTGCCGCCGGCGCCCGCGTGGATGGAGAAGTAGCAGTCGCCCCCGTCGTGTGGTTCGGAGAGCAACGTGCGCAGCTCCAGGCGCTCCAGGTCCGCCTGAATGGTGACAATATCAGCGTCCACCTCGGCGAAATCTTCGGCGCTGTCGGCCTCGACGGCAAGCTCGTAAAGCGTGCTGGCGTCCTCCATGCGGCTGAGCAGATCGGTGATCGGTGCGACTATGGCTTTGGCGGCTTTGAGCTTGGCGACGATGCTCTGGGCGGCTTCGGCATTGTCCCAGAAGCCCGGCGCGGACATTTCCCCCTCCAGCGATGTCATTTCTTCTTGATGTGCGGGCAAGTCAAAGAGAGTCCCGGATCGCGATGATCCGGGCGTTGAGGGTCTCGATACGTTCGCTTAGGCCTTCAAACTCACTCATGCTATTGTTTTCTCCGCCGGTCTTGCCGGATGATCGAAACGGTTACGGCTTGGTGAACTTAGGGTACGTTCTAGCGCCGCGCGGCCTGCGCGTTGGCCGTCGGCCCGGCCGACGCGGCATGAAAATATCGCTGACAAGTTCCGATAATTTGGTCTGGGCCATTATACCAGCGCACGCCAGCGCCACCCCCAACATTGCCAACAGCCAAGCCAACCAACCGTTGTTCTGGGCGAACATCGTGTCGACCAGGTCGTGCCAGCCCCGCCCGCCAGTACATAACATCGCGCCGGCCAAGACGGCTGCCACTGCGCCGATGGCGCCCGTTATCAGAATGATCGCGCCGCGTAGTTTTCGGTGGGCCACCGCGCCGGCTACCACCCCCAGCAGGGCGGAAACAAGCCAGGTCGTTGTCTCCGGCTCGGCGGCACGTTGGGCTATTACAGCAGTTGTCAGCCAGAACACACCCACGGTGAATGCCGCCCGGCAAGCGAACCACGCGCCCATACCCGCCAGCACAGCCATCGCCCCGCCGGCGACGAGGTAGTCTGCCGAAGTCGGTTCGGTCCGCAGCCACTGCGCCACGGCCGCTCCCAGCGCCCAGCCCACCGTCGCGCCATGCAACGCCACCACAACGCGGAACAGCGGGTACCCGAGAAAGCAATTGGCCAGCCCCCACACGGCTATGACCACCAGCGCCAAAGGCCCGTACGGGCCTAGTGCGATCGCCACGGGGTCTAGTGGTATCACAGCCATCATGTCGGTCTTCCGTTTCTCAGGCCGGCCTTGTTGCCGGCGGCTGCAATGATCGTCAGGCCGACCTGCTGTGTCAACCGAGTGGACAAAAAAAAGGGTGATGCCCAGGCGGAGGGAGACCTTGGCACCACCCAAATAGCCGCATCCCTAATGCAGGCGGAGGGGGACCTGCATAGCTTGGGGTGCAGCGGACAACACTATTGTGGTTTCACATACATTCCGCAGGGGAAGATTCGCACTTCCCGAGCAGCTTGCATCCAGCACCAGCCAAAACGCCGGCGCCTACAGCCACAAATTACACTAACTACATCCCATCCTAACTGCGTTCCATCCTAGCTACATCCCAACGAAGCGCCACAGTTGTGGCACTTGTAGCAGTTGCCGTTCCTCACAGTCAGCGATCCGCAGTTGTCACACGGTGGTGCGTCAACCTGGAAATGCTGAAACTGCTGACTGATCTGCACGGCCACCTCTTCGGCGCGGTCAACGCTGGTTCGCATTGCCACGGCGGTTGAGGTCTGTCCTCCTGCACTGGCGCGTCCTCCAACGCCACCAGAAATTGCGCCGTCAGGCCCATTGGCTTCCATGCCAGTGGCCTGATCGGCGCGGCCAGGTTCCGAGGGTTTGTCGTCCTTGACAGCCTCGGGCGCTGTCTTGTCAGAACCTTTGGGGGTTGATGAGGCCCCTCCGCCACGCTTGGGAGTGTTGGCCTCGCGATACTGATCGAGAAATTCAATCCCAAGCCATCGGAATATGTAATCAACAATGCTCTTGGCGAACGGTATGTCGCGGTTGGCCGTCATACCGTTCGGTTCGAACCGTTGATGCGAGAACTTCTTTACCAGGCCTTCCAGCGGCACGCCGTATTGCAGGCAAAGGCTGATCGACGTAGCGAAGGCGTCTATCAGGCCGCCCACGGTCGACCCTTCCTTGGCCATGGTGATGAACAACTCTCCCGGCACGCCGTCGTCGAACATCCCCACCGTCAGATAGCCCTCATGGTTGGCGACGTTGAACTTATGCGTCACTGAGGGCCTGGTGGCCGGCAGGCGGCGGCGGTGCGGCGAGTAGATTGCCGCCTCCAGGTCCGCCAGGGCAATGGTGAGGGGCTCATTGGCTTTGGCTGCGTCGGGGTCCATCGCATTGACGCTAATCGGTTGGGTGCGCTTCGACCCATCGCGATAGATAGCCACGGCCTTTAGGCCCAGCTTCCAGGCGTCCATGTAAACCTGGTGGATCTGTTCGGCGGTGACCTCGTTGGGGACGTTCACCGTCTTGGAGATCGCGCCGGAAATGAAAGGCTGAACTGCAGCCATCATACGAATATGGCCCATGTAGTGTATGCAACGGACGCCCTGGGCAGGCTTGAATGCACAGTCGAAAACAGCCAGATGCTCTTCTTTCAGATGCGGGGCGCCCTCGATGGTCTTGTTCTCGTCGACGTAATCGATGATGGCGGATATCTGCACGCCGGAATAGCCCAGCCGCTCCAGCGACTTGGACACCGTCTGATTGACCAGAACAAGGTCCCCGCCGCCAGCCAATTGCTTGTAGCGGACCAACGCCATCTCCGGCTCGATGCCGGTCGTGTCGCAGTCCATCATGAAGCCGATCGTCCCCGTCGGCGCCAGCACGCTCACCTGAGCATTGCGATAGCCATGCCTCTTACCGGCGCCAAGCGCATTGTCCCACACCTTGCGGGCCGCCGACAGCAGGCGGTCAGGGCATTTTTCGTCATCGATCTCGTCTACGGCGGCGCGATGCATGTCCATCACCGCCAGCATCGACTTGCGATTGGTCCTGAACTGCTCGAACGGGCCCAGCCGACTTGCCAGCTCGGCACTGGTGAGATACGCCTGGCCCGTCATCAGGGCGGTAATAGCGCCGGCAATGGCCCGGCCCTTGTCGCTGTCGTAAGGCAGGCCAAGCGACATCAACAGTCCGCCGAGGTTGGCGTAACCCAGGCCAAGGGGGCGGAAGTCGTGGCTGTTCTTGCAGATCAAGTCGTTGGGATAGCTGCAATGGTCGACCAATATCTCCTGGGCGATCACGAACAGCCTGCAGGCAGCCCGGAAACGTTCGATGTCCAAGCTGCCATCGTCCCGGCAGAATTTGGCAAGGTTGACGCTGGCCAGGTTGCACGCTGAGTCGTTGAGGAACATGTATTCACTGCACGGATTCGACGCACAGATTTCGCCGCTTTCCTTGCAGGTATGCCACTTGTTAATCGTCGTGTGACACTGAATGCCCGGGTCGCCGCATATGTGCGTGCCCTCGGCTATCGCGTCCATCAGATCGCGGGCCCTGTGCGTCTCCATCGGCTCGCCGGTGGTCACCGCATAGGTCGTCCACTCGCCATCGTCCTCGACAGCCTGCATGAACTCATCGGTCACGCGGATGGAGAGGTTGGCGTTCTGGTACATCACCGAAGCGTATGCATCGCCGTTGAACGAGCCGTCGTAGCCTTGCTCGATGAGCGCCCAGGCCTTGCGCTCCTCATTGGCCTTGCACTCGATGAACGCCTTTATGTCGGGGTGCTCTACGCGGAGAGACTGCATTTTGGCAGCCCGGCGCGTCTTGCCGCCGGACTTCACCACGCCGGCGATCTGATCGAACACCCGCATGAAGCTAAGCGGGCCCGAGGGCGTGCCGCCGCCTGCGAGCTTCTCTTGCGATGACCGCAAGGTGGACAAGTCCGTGCCCGTGCCCGAGCCATACTTGAACAACATCGCCTCAGCCTGAGCGAGGCGCATTATGTCTTCCATCGTGTCTTGGACGGACTGAATGAAGCAGGCTGACCCTTGAGGATACTCGTAGCTCCGCATCGTCCGTACGGGATGGTTCTCTTGCTTGTCCCAGTGAACGTTGCCTTCGGATCCTTCAATGCCCTGCTGATGGAACAGCCCGACGTTAAACCAGACCGGCGAGTTGAACGCGCCATACTGATTGACGCAAAGATATGTCAGTTCTTGGTAGTACAGTTCGGCGTCGGCGGGCGAGGCGAAGACGCCATCGGCTAGGCCCCAATCCGTGATAGTGCGAGTGACGCGATGGATCAGATCGCCAATGGATGTCTCGCGCTGCTCGGTGCCGTTCTCGCCGTAGAAATATTTGCTGGCTACCACATTGGTCGCCAACTGCGACCACTCAGCCGGGACCGATACGTCCTGCTGCTCGAAGATCGTGGCGCCGCCGCTGTCGCCGATGTGCGCGGATCGCTTCTCCCATTCGACCTCGTCGAAGGGGTGCACGCCGGGAGTGGCAAAGATCGACGCCACCTTCATGCCATCCTGCGCACCAGCCACCTTCGAAGGCTCTGTCCCAGACACATCTTTACCGTTCTCAGGCCCCATAAAACTACATCTCCGCAACAATAAATGACAGGCCAGCGTATTTGGCCCAAACAACAAGAAATAACGTCATGAAAACGAGATGCCCTGCATCTCAGCGACAATCTCGAAGTTTACTCAACATGTGGTAGAGCACAAGAGTAATATCACTAAATATAGTAGATTTTCCCAAGCCTTGCCCGTCGCGTGCATTATATTCGGTTAATGATTTTATCAACACCTCTCAACACCCGCACAAAACCTTGACATCATCGCTCTAATATATTTTAGCACCCAATATGTGGTATAGCAACAGCCTTGGTGCACAAGTTGTAGATAACCTGTTGACACTTTGGGCAGCGGCCAAGCCAGCGGCATCATCTTATGGACAAAGGCGTTAGAGTGGGCGAGAGGACCTCATTCCGTATTGCCGCTCCATCGCCACGCGCGCCGAAAGCCATTATCCTCTGCCTCCTTGACGGTTGCCGCGTAGAGCTCCCCGCGATTCGGCCGACGGAGTGGCGGCGGTACAGCGCAAGAACATAACGCAACATCGCGCAAGTAAAGTCCGGAAGTGCTGGGCTAAGTTCAGTCGTCCCTGACGGGACTCATCACGCGTCCGTCCTGAGATTGTGCGCAAGGCGATCGTCCTGGTGTGCGCAAGGAAATTGTCTTGAGGTCGTGCGTAAGCGATCGTCCTGGCGTGCGCGAGGAAATTGTCCTGAGGCTGTGCGCAAGGCGATCGTCCTGGCGTGCGCGAGGAAATTGTCCTGAGGCTGTGCGTAAGGCGATGGTCCTGGCGCGCGCGAGGCAATTGTCCTGAGGTTGTGCTCAAGGCATCTGCTTCTTGTCGTTTCCTCTCGGTCCCGTAGGGACCGAATGAACTTAGCCCAGGAGTTCACTCCTGGGTCCCTGGGCTATCCCCCAATCCTCCAGTCCCGTCAGGGACGGCTGACCTACCCGAACGCTTCGTTCACGTCGGGCTCCATGCCATGTCGCTCCAACATCATGACGTATTCCTCCTCAAACGTACGATGGCCCGGATGATCAATATGCCAGACATTGCCACACCGTCCCCCCCCCGCCCCAAAGCCCGGCCACAGCCGTGGCCGGGTAGGCCTACCCAGCGCCAACCCGCACCCCACAAACAAGCGGACCGCGCCTGACGCAGACTTCCCCTTGCAGAAGCATGCGCTTTGCGGCACACTCACAGCCTGAACCGGGCCCCACTTCCTGACCGCGCGCGGCAAGCCCGCACGTGGGCGCCAAGGGAGGCCGACGAGTGGCAGAACCCAACGAGCCATCACGAGAGACTAACCACAAATGCTGGTATTGTGGCACCGCAATCCCACTAGCGGCCGTCGCAGAGGGGCAAGCCGTGAGCTGTCCCAAGTGTGGCTACCGCAACGTTCCCATCCCCCGCCGCGATGAAGACCAACTCGCCATGCTCCGTCGCTGCTCCAAAGCCAAGGACATGACGGAGTGGAACGACTGGCGCAAGGCCAATCCCGCCGAAGACATCTGGCTGCAAGGGGCGAAGCTCGAAGAGGCCCACCTCGAAGGGGCGGACCTCAGGCGGGCCAACCTCGAAGGGGCGTACTTCTGGCAAGCCCACCTCGAAGGGGCGCACCTCCGCATGGTCCACCTCGAAGGGGCGCACCTCAGCCGTGCCCACCTCGAAGGGGCGGACCTCCGGCCCACCTCGAAGGGGCGGACCTCCGCGAAGCTCACCTCGAAGGGGCGTGCCTCCGCTGGGCCCACCTCGAAGGGGCGGACCTCTGGGAGGCCAGCGTGGATGAGAAGACACGCTTCCATAAATGTCGAATCGACCGGCAGACGAACTTCGAGGACGTCGACCTGGACCTTTGTCGCGTTTCGCCTGATCTCAGGACTTCGATAACGCACAATCTTCGCGAGTCGCGATGGCGGGAGTGGTATGGCAAACGCCACTGGTTCTACAAGTGGCCCGTGTGGCTGTTTTGGCAGTTGTCGGACTACGGCCGAAGCGTGCACCGCATTGTTATATGGTTCGTGGTTCTGTCGGCTGTGTTTGCGGCGGTTTACTTCACCGCAGCCGTTGCCTGGCCGCCGGGGATCATCAACAATTTCCTCGCCGATGAGAATGGCTGTGTGGGCAGCCCGGCGATGGGGATGTTGCGGGCGTTTTACTTTTCCATCGTGACGATGACGACGCTCGGCTTTGGTGACATGCACGCGCGCGTTAACGAGCCATGGGGACATGTTCTGCTCATGTTGCAGGTGGTGGCTGGGTACTTCCTGCTGGGCGTGCTGGTCAGCCGGGTTACGATCGCCTTCCAGACAGTCGGGCCGGCTCAGCCGCTCGCCAAGCCACCGCTGAGGGGAAGGCTGGTCACGTCGGTGATCGCTGGCGCGGTGTGCCTGGCGCTGGCCGTTGGCGGCTGGGCATGGTACGGCTGGGCTGAATCGAGATGGCCCAAGGTGCACGGGCCCGCCTGCGCAGAAGAACAGCGACGGTGGCCTGCCGATATGAGTTCTTCCAATATCTGCCCGCGAGGGAGAGAGACTATGACGGTGAAGAAGTACACGGAAATACTGGCCCGAGGACGGCCCTTGACTGAACAGGGCATTCACGGGGTCGCCCTTACCAAGCGAGATGCTCTGGAAGCTGTCGAAGTCCTGAAAAAGGCAGGCGTGCCCATCCTTGGTGGGGACGTTTGGCAGATGGTCGACGGCAAGCTTCAGCTAGAGTACAGCAATTGGTATATGGATCGCATGGACGGCGAGTCCGAGGCATCATACGCGGCCCGCAGCATTGCAGCCACAGTAGCCTACCTCCATAAGTTTCCAGACGCGGAAGATGGAACGATCTTCTATGTTCTGGTGCCCCAGGATAGGTGGCCGGGGGAGTAGAGCCCTACCAGTGGGACAGGACAGGCGAAATGGGGGCCAAAGCGAGGCTAACATCCTGTACGGCCGGGAGTTGGTTTCGAAATGCGCACAAAAAAAGCTGGCTCGTCGCCAGCAATCCCGATGATTCAACCATTATACCACACTCTGGGAGTTTGTCAACCCACATAACGAGCGAAGTGCAAGTTTTTTTTCAGGCGACATAAGCTCCGTCTTGGGCTGCGGTTACGAGCGGCGATGTCCGGGCAATATCGGCCTTTGTGGGCAAGAAAAGCAATTTTCGCCGGGGCATATCGGCGGGCTGGGGGCTGGGAGGCGGGTTGGGCGCCGTGGTTTGCCGCAAAGCGGCAACCACGCTGCCACGTGCAGCGATAGGCGTGGTTGTCCCGATGGATCGGGACGCCGCAAACCACGGCGCCCAGCTAGGCCACCATCTAATCGCTGCCTATTACGGAGCTTAGCTCGTCACGTCGGCGGCCTGCTGCTGTCGCCAGGGGCGGAGGATGCCTTTGCTGTCGAGGTATGCTTCGCAGCGGGTCATCATGCCGGCGTCGTTGCTGTGGCCATCGAACTGCAGCGTGAGGTAGGGCTTGCCGGACGCCTCGCGCACGAAGTGTTTGATGTATGAGTCGGGCCCGCACTTGAAGTTTGTGATGTAGATGATGTGCAGGTTGGGCTTGCGGCCGACGATCATGGCCGAGGCGATGATCCGCCGGCCCAGCTCCCAATACATGTTCGTGTTGATGGCCTCGACGGACATGCCGCCGGTGGGCAGGCAGTCCATGGGGATGCAGTTGACGCCGTAGTTATCCCGCAGCTTGCGAGCGACGGACAGGTTCACGCCGTTGTCGTGGATGTTGTAGGGCCTGCCGACCAGGACTATGCCGGTCTGGCCCGTGGCGTCGAGCGCAGCCAGGGCTGTCTGGCCGGCGGCGAGGAGCTTGGCGTCGAAGGAATCCTGTGCGGCGAACGCGGCGGCGGCGGCCCGCTTGGTTCGGCCCTTGGCTATGCCGAGCGTCGCGAAGTAGCCCTGCAACTGACGCACGACGGACGCCCTGCCCTCGCGCAGGCGGATCATAGGCGTCAGGAACAGCTCGGCGGCCTGCTTCAGCGCGGGGGCGCTGCGGGCGACGAAGGGCAGCGTCTGGTGCCACGGGCACAGCAGCGACTTGGTCGCGCCCTCGTAAGCCGCCTCCAGCGAAATAATATTCGGCATCAGAATGCGATCGACGCCCTTGTCCATCAGATCCGTGACATGCCCATGTGCGATGATTATCGGGAAGCACGGCTCGGCGACCACGCTATGAAGACCAGCCTCGATGATGTGCTTGTTCGTCTGATCGGACAGCACCGTCTTGTAGCCCATCTCCGCCAGCAGCCTTCGCCAGAACGGCAACTGCTCCCACGCCCACATCATCAGCGGAATGCCGACCGTCTCGGCATCGTCGGCGACGGCGGGCAGGTCGCTCTCGTCGAACAGCCACTCGGTCCGCATGGCCATCAGGTCCTCGATGACGGGCTTGTTGGATGTCTTGGCTTGCTTGCGGTAGCGGTCGGAGCATTTATCGCCCCAGTATGTCTTGTTGCCCTCGACGTTGAACTCCTGGATCTGGCAGGTGTTCGAGCAGCCCTTGCACGTGAACTCCCGCAGGGCGTAGTCGACTTGCGATACGTCGTACCCGCGGAATTGCGACTGCGGCAAGTCCATTTGCGGCACGTCGGCGGCGGGCTTGCTGGCGGTGTATGCGCCGTTGGCCGAGCCGTCGTCCGGCACGTCGATGGTCGGCAGTTCGCCGTCCGCTCGGACCGTATCGCTGGCTGTCATCTTGTCGCGAGCCAGCAGAGCCACGCCGATCGCGCCGATAACGCCGTTGTGCGGCGGGACGATTATTTCCTTGCCCGTCACCGCGGCGAACGCGGCGGCTACCGAATCGTTATAGGCCGTGCCGCCCTGGAAGAATATGCACTCGCCGATCTTTCGCCCGCGCACCACGCGGTTGATGTAGTTGTACACCACCGAGTAGGCCAGCCCGGCTACCAGGTCCGCCTTGTCCGCCCCGCGCTGCAGGTAGCTGTTGACGTCTCGCTCCATGAACACGGTGCATCGCTCGCCCAGGCGGATAGGCGCCTTGCTCGAAAGCGCCATCTCGGCGAATTGGCCTTTGATGGCGATGTCCAACTCGTCGGCCCGTTCTTCCAAGAAGCTGCCCGTGCCGGCGGCGCACGCTTCGTTCATGGTGAAGTCCACCACCACGCCGGCCTCCAGCGAGATGTACTTGGAGTCCTGCCCGCCGATCTCGAATATCGTGTCCGGCAGCTTGCCGTCCAGCAGCGTTTGGCCCACGTAGGTGGCCCCAGTCTTGTGAGCGGTTATCTCATCGTTGATCGTATCCGCGCCGATCAGCTCACCGATAAGCTCCCTGCCCGAGCCCGTCGTCCCTGCACCGCGAATGGTCAGCCTGTCGCCCCACTGCTCGCGGATTTCCTTGAGCGCCTCGCCGACCACCTCGATGGGCCTGCCCTTGGTCTGTGTGTAAATTTCCGACACGACTCGGCCTGCCTGGTCGATGACGACGACGTTGGTCGACACGCTGCCGATGTCGATACCGAGAAACCCCTCGACCTGGCCCGTGTGGTCATGTTCGAACTGGGCCACCCGGTCTCGCAGCAGCACCACGTTGTCCATGGCCAGCGGCTCGCTGGTTGGAAATACGCCGTGAGCTTCGTCGGACGTCTGCCGCAGGTCGGCCATTCGCCCCAGGCCCGCGCTGCTCTGGCGGTCGGCGGCGATGATGGCGGCCCCGATGGCCGGCACGTGCGCGCAGGCTTGGGGAATGAAAAGCTCGTCCTCGCCCAGGTCGAACGTTTCTCCGATGGCCCGAACGACCGCTGCATTTGCCGCCACGCCGCCGATGAAGGCCACCGGGCCCTCTACCGGATGGCTCCGCACGACAGCCGTCCGGAAGTTCCGCGCGACGGCGTTGCACAGGCCTCGCAGCACTTCGGCGGGGGTATAGCCCTTCTGCTGGGCGTGGATCATATCGCTCTTGGCGAACACGCTGCATCGGCCGGCCACCTGGGCAGCCCGGTCGGCAGCCAGGACGATCTCGGAGATTTCTTCCACGTCGAAGTGCAGCCGCCCGCACTGTTGGTCTATGAACGAGCCCGTGCCCGCTGCGCAGTCGCCGTTGGTGGCGTAGTCGACGATGCTGTATCCCTCGTCGTCTGCCGCCAGGCGAAGGTATTTGCTGGTCTCCCCGCCCATCTCGAAAACTGTCCGCACTGGCCTGCCCAACGTCGCCAGGCCCGTCGCGATGGCGCGAAACTCGTTTATGGTGCTCGCCTCCAGCTTGCCGGCGGTGGCTTGCGATCCGCTGCCCGTCAGGCAGACGCTCTTGACACGGTCGGCTCCGACTGCGGCGATGATGTTCTCCAGCAGTTCGGTAGCAGCGGCGACTGGCTTACCCCGCGTGCGGCGGTACGGACTGATGAATACAAATCGGCCTGCCTTGCCGTCCGGCAGCTCCAACGCCTGAAAGTCGCCGCCCAGCTCGATTTGCTCGGCGGAAGTATCGATAACCAACGCGGCGGCTGCGCTAACGGCGCCTATATCGATGCCGACGGTACACACGGCGCCCGGGGGCAGAGATTGCGTGGTTGAATCTGTCATTACAGTGCTCACCTTCTTAACGTGGTAACCCGTTAGCGGGCCGGCTCGTCCCAAGCCCTCCGGCTTAGCGGCATCGGTCGAGGGCATCCCCGGACCGGCGAGGCATTATACCGGCAAAGCCAGGAAAACAACACAAATAGCCGCAGACCTGCCCGCCGATAGGCCGTGGCGCAGCAGTGGCCGCAGAGGCGCGGAGGCGCAGAGAAAGGCGAAGAGGATTGTGGGAGAGGAAGCAACGGCGGGGCGCTCCGGATGGATTTGAGAGGCCAAAGGCCTCATACCTGCCTGCCGGCAGGCAGGTTTCAGGCCGTTGGCCTGAAGCGGCCGACAATGGGCTGTGATGATATGCCGTAATGGATCGAGCTTGTGATGATGTAACAGAACATTTACCATGGGGCGGACTATGGCACTCGTCCCATAGGAAGGGAAGGACAGATGAGCTGGTAGCGTGCGTAGAAAAGCACTACGCGCCCTACCAACTACCCGTCCACGTCGTCATCGATAGTAAACACCTGCTTCGCTTCCGCGATCACAGTGTCAACGTCCGGCACATTCTCCGCAAAGCGTATCAGATCACTCAGTCTCGCCATGCCCAAGGCTTGTGCGATCTTCTGCAAGGCCTTGAGGCTGATGCCCGCGCTTCGTCGGCCGGTCTGCGTCAGACGCCCGCGCTCGGTCAGGGAGACATAGGCCTGAGATATCTCCGCACGTTGTGCGAGTTCCTTCTGTGTCAGGCCAAGTTTCTCACGCAATCTCTTGATTGCAATCCGGACTCTGTCGTCGATATCCTCGTGGGAACGCCGCCCAGCGGCTTGTTTCTTGCTCACATGTTCTTACTCCTCTCCCAAGCTTCGGGTGATAAGTTCGATAATTCTCTTGATAAGAGGCACAATCTCAGCGGCCGGCAATTGTCGGCGGATTGCCTCATACGCCCGCTCGATGAGGTGACGGACTCGATGATAGAGGCCGTTCTCACGGGAGATGATCTCCAGGCGGAAGAGGACAATGAACTTTCGATGGTGACTTTCAACTTTGGTTTTTCTCTTCTGTGATATCGTCATGGTCAGGTAACCTATGGTTTGGTCCTGAGCCACAACTCGTGACGGTACTAGAGAAACAAGATTGCGCTTTTCGGAGTAGGGCTTTGAAAGCTAGGGAAGACGGACTAGTGTCCACGCGTCGTGGTCACGTCTCGCATTGTTGTGCGAGCGTGACATGAGTCGAGTCACAGCGTGTCATACACCTCGTATGGGTTGGGCCTACTCCACGCTTCGTCCCGAGCCAGAGGCCCAAGGACGGATCGAACTTTCTCTAGAAGGCCGCTCTGCAAATTCGGATGGTATTTTGCATGCCGTCGTCCTTCTTGCGGTAAGGGGGTGAAATTCGATGCATGATGCCAACAGCAAGACTCCACCCGGGCCAGCCGGGGGATGACCTCCCACCAGCCCTGTAGAGCCGTGATCCGGACATCATGGCCAGTTCGCGCGTTACATGATTTTCTCCTTGCGTAGTATGGGAATGCAGCCAGTCCAAAATGGAACCCGGAGCCCATTCGATTCGAGGCCCCGACATCATGGTCAGCTCGCCCGTTACATAATTTTCTCCTTGCGTAGCCTGTCGATGCGCCCCGCCCGAAGTGGGCGGGGGAGAAAGGCACAGTACGGTTAGGCGATGTCAACGATCTCCTTTCTACGTATGGACGCGATGACAAACAGATATGATCGTCGGCCGTGTGCGATATTGAACATTGTGGCCACAATTCGGTCTCACCGACAGCCATCTTGATCTTGGACAAACTCCCCCAGAGCTGCTTGCGGCGGGTCACTGCGCCGTTAGGGCATTCGATTACGTCATCGGGGCTCAAGGCCTTGCCGGGCATCGTAAGGAATTCAGACCTGTCCCCCTTCGGCATGAACGCATCGGCCACATCGACCGCTTGGAGCAGGCCCACTCGGATAGAATGCCCTCCTATGATGCTCATCTTGGCGGTCACTGCGAAGCCCTTCGATTAGGTCGCGATTTCCACTGGCCTAAGTATAACACATAGCAATATCCTCGACAAGTCTCTTTTCCAAAAAAAAGAACGACGTGCTCCCTTGAGTCGGCAGGCCGCGTAGCTCCGCTACGCACGCCGCCGAGACGTGCCGAGCCGCGCAAGCTGTCCTTAGTACATTGGCATTTCGAGCTTGCCTCGGATTTCGACTTCCGAGTTGCTGACTTCCGCGGCGCTGACTTCCGCGGCGCTGACGGCGCAAAACAACAGGCCCTCGACGTTGTGTCGGGGGCCTGTTGCTATTTGGGTTGTCTGTCGGCCTGGTTGAGCTATATGCCGCCCCGCCGGAATCGGCGGGTTATACCAGAGCCGCCTGGCGCGCTTCGCATAACTTCTTGGTCTCGCCGATCAGGTAGAACGACCCGGTCACGCAGATCAGGTCTTCTCGGCTGGCGGCGCTGTAGGCTATGTTGAGGGCTTCTTCGAGCGTCTCGGTAGTTTGTGCAACTCGGCCGCAGCATTCCTCGTAGGCTTCGGCGAGGTCCTTGGTCTTGGCAGCCCGGGGGTTGTCAGCCGCCTTGGTGAACACGACCTTGTCGGCGCCCGTGGCGATCTGATCCATCATGCCGGTGATGTCTTTGTCGGCTGCACAGCCGAAGACCAATATCATCGAGTCATATGGAATGTGCTGGCCCATCGCACGCATGAGCGCCTGGATGGAGGCGGCGTTGTGCGCACCGTCGACGAGTACGCGTGGATCTTCGGATATCAGTTCCATTCGCCCCGGCACGTACACGCCGGCCAGGCCGTTCATGGCGAGCTCATCGTCGATCTTCATGCCTTTGGCCTTGAGTTGGTCCAGCAGGGCCAGGGCCAAGCCGCAATTGAGCGCCTGGTGCTCGCCCAGTAGCGGCACGGGCAAGTGCTCGAATCGGCTGTGGGGGGTGGTCAGGCATACGCGGGCGTGACACCCGTCCTCGCGGGACGACTCCACGCGGTAGCTGAACTCGATGTCTTCGCCGGTGAACATCAGGTCGGCCTTGACACTCTTGGCGACCTTCTTCAGCACTCGCTTTGCCTCGGGCGTTTGCTGCACGGAGACGATGGGGATGTCTTGCTTGAAGATGCCCGCCTTCTCGGCGGCGATGGAGGCTATGTCCTTGCCGAGCTGCTGGACGTGGTCCAACGAAATGCTCGTAAGCCCGCACACGGCCGGCTTGAGTACGTTAGTGCTGTCCAGCCTACCACCTAGGCCAGCTTCGATGACGGCGATGTCGACCTTCTGTGCGGCGAAGTGAGAGAAGGCCAGGGCTGTGAAGATCTCGAAGAACGTCGGCTTGTCGTCAGCCATGCTGCGAATGTGTCGCTCAGCGCCGCTGATCAGCTTAGCCAAGGCAGCCCGGGAGATCATCTCGCCGTTGATCGTGACGCGCTCTCGCACGTCGGTGATGTGCGGCGAGGTGTACAGGCCGACCTTGTGCCCACACGCCCGGAGCATCTCAGCCAGCATGGTGGCTGTGGAGCCCTTGCCTTTCGTGCCGGCGATATGGACCGAACGGATCTTGTCGTGCGGGTTGCCTAACTTCTTTAGCAGCAACTTCATACGGTCCAAGCTGAAGGTATCGCGATTATAGCGCACGCGAAGCATCTGCTCGTAATCCGTCTGAGAGAACAGGAATTTCAGAGCAGCGTCGTAGGTGCGGATAGGCTTCTTAGCGGAGGCCTTTTTCGCTTTTTTCTTCTTGGTGGTTCTGGCAGTGGAGACCATAGTAGGGAGAGATATAATCACAAGTTAGTGGTCTTGTCAAGAAAACATCCGAAAAACAGGGCAAAAACCGCATTTGTTTGCTCTTTTGGGCAAAATCTCACAAAACAATTGACTTTGCCAACTCAGGTCGCCGTGGGGAGACCCCCACCCGTCAGCACGTTCCATGTAAAGGAAAAAGTCCCTTTTTTCATGGCTGCGGGGGCCACCTCAGCAGCAGGCGTTCTCGTTCTAATGTACTATCCCTTTTGGGAACACCGAGCGGTCGATGTCATTTCGCGGGCGTACAGCCGACTTTCATTATACATATTTCCAGACCGATCCGTTCGTCTTTCTTGATCGCGCGCACCAAATTGATGATTTATTTGCAGAACCATGCACCATCGGTCGCCAAACCACAAATGTATAACAATCGTGCCATACCGGAGTTACGACCCGACAATCCGCCCGCCAGCAGCACCTTCCGCCGCCCCGCGGCGAGCGTTACGGTGCCGTCTCGACTGCCCGATCCTCGTGCGTCAGGAACATTACCAGCAGCATGAACAGGCAAACGTTGATGTTCATCACCGGTATCTTCAGCCCCGGCGGCATCGAGTAGATCACCATCACCACCGGCACCCACACCACCCAGTTGACCACCAGAATCGGCACGCATCGCTTGCGGTACCACCCTTTGCCCAGTGCTTTCCGCGCACGCGAGAGCGAGTAACCACTGTCCTTGAAAAGGAATACGACAACCATCGTCGGGATCGCCCAAAGCACCACGTACACGCACTGGTCGATCACCATCTGACCAGCCACCGTCAGCGGAGTCACCTCCCTGCCCCATATCCACTCCTGCAGGCGGTACAGCCCGTCGATCTCCGCCCCGCGGTACGCCCAGAACGCCACCAGCCAGGGCATGTGTCGCCACGGCTCGGGCCTGATGCCGCGCGACCCGCAAACGTAGGCCAGCCGTTGAATTAGCAGCGGCAGCAGCACCGCGAATATCGGCGTGCAGATCGCGGCATATGCATATCCGCTACGGCCCTTGAACTCCGCCAGCCTGTCCAGCACGCCCTTGACGGCCGGGATGTAAGTGTACGTCAATATGATCGCACCCGCAGCCGCCCATAAGAACATAGCTGGCAACAGGTTAGCTTTCGCCGCCCGGCCCGCCTGACGCAACGGACTCACCTCCTGGCCAGCCGCACTCCCGCCAGGCTGCGATCGCTCGTCGTTACGCTCCACTGATTCAGCCACTCACTAACTCCCAGGTCAGAAATCCAAAGGCCCAGCAGACTACCACAAAGCCGCCAAATCCCAAACGGCAAATGAAGGCCGGCCCGCACCTTGCCGCAGAGGCGCCGAGAACAGCGCGGGAGGAGGCGGAGGCTGGCCGACAGACAGAGACGCAGAGGCGCGGAGGAAGGCCAAAGAGGAGCCAGCGGGTAAAAACAGAAGCAGCCCAACGCGCGCCGCCTGCCGCCCACCGACCGGCCGCGCCAGCGCACAATCCCCACGCGCGCCACCGACGTCGGCTTCGCGCCGTTTCGCCGTCCGACCACCTCAGCGCGCAAAACCGACGTCGCTGATTTGCCACAGCTCCCCGTAGCTCGTCGTAGCTCCCCGATATCGCACGCTTCCGCCCGCCAGCGCCCGCCCAAAACGAACGATGGGCCGTGCACGCCTCAAAATTTCCCAGTGCAGCCGGCATGCCAACCCCGGCCTGCAGCCGGCATGCCAAACCCCAGCCAACTATCCATCACGCCCCCGCGCCGGGTGTCATCCAGCAGCAATGTCTGCCCGCACGTAACAAGGCCCACCCACAGCGTGGGTGGGTTGGGTCCCTGACGCCCACGGACTCACAGCCGTCGGTCTGCGCGTGTCGCCCATGCCTTCGGCAGGCAGCCCTACCGGGCTCTCAGAAATGGGTGATCGTCCCCCCTTGAATTGCCTTGCCCCGGCCGGGCGGTGTAGTAGAATAGGTAAAGTTCGTTTCTTGGGGAGCATCACCAGGAAGCCAAGGAGCATACGCCTCGCCGGCCCAAGCTGCTAGCCGCAGGCCGTCTCGCGGGGCAGGGAACAGGAGAACGTGCGTACGTCTAGACATTAAAGGAGAGTAACGATGACCAAGCGAATGATTGTTGTGATGATGACGGTTGTATTGTGCGCGGCGGCCGCGTGGGCAGAAGACCCCTACCAGGTCGCCTGG
>SDBV01000271.1_pt1 | contig 71883 bp, 67 predicted proteins | sample 2277081 | NCBI WGS metagenome assembly SDBV01 (sample SAMN10402039, study PRJNA504765) | marine sediment metagenome | isolation source: marine sediment core GS10_PC15, 223 cmbsf | place: Arctic Ocean: Southern Knipovich Ridge | collected 2010
ATTGGAGTGCGTATAACGATGCACTGCGTCGTCGTGGTCGCATCGATATTTGGCTATCCGATGACCTGAGTGATTGTTGGTATGAAAAAGTACGTGTTTATGATGGTCATGGTGCGCCACAGACATTTACAGATGTTGCTATTTTTATTTGTCATCAAATAGGCTAAGTTTTTCGATTACCGTTGCGGCAATGCCAAGGTTTTATTGACTCAGTTTTCGAAGAAAAGAAATTGCCATTAAAATCGCCTGATTATAGTTGTCTTTTAAAACGACTCGCTTTGTTATCTATTAAGTTGTTCATATGACAGCGGATGGCAGCTACGATAAAAATCCTTCGCCTGAATTCTGGAGAACAAAAGTTGACGGGAGGTTAGGAAACAAAGCCATTAACAGTCACGAGGATAAACAATGGATATTAATAACGCACACTAGTCTCCTGCTGCTGTAAGCGAATCGCTAGTCAAGCATGGAGTGTTGCAAAATTTATCCGTCTGATTTATCTTATTACCCGTAACGAATGACATTTTAGGTATGGCTGACGAGTATGGTGACTACAACATGAAAGTTTTAATGTATGGCTGGGAATTTCCACCTTTTATCAGTGGAGGGCTCGGTATTGCCTGTTATGGGATAACTTGTGGTCTCAATGAGCAAAATGTCAAGATTGCACTGGTACTTCCTCAAGATGTTCATGATAAAGAAACCAACGATTGGACCCACATCAAGACAATCTATGTAAACTCACCAATACGGCCTTATATTACTCCCAAAGGATATTCACAATTACAAGAAAATCAATCCACACAGAACACAAATCCGTCACAATACGGTTCTGATTTATTATCGGAAGTGCATCGATACGCAGAAGTTGCCAGCTCGCTTGCTCATGATATTTCACATGATATTATTCATACGCACGACTGGCTCACGATACTTGCCGGTGTCAAAGCCAAAAAAATAAGTGGGAAACCATTAATATATCATGTTCATGCTCTAGAACCTGACCGCAATGGGATCCATGTTTATCAAGCCATTTATGACATTGAAAAATACGGTATGCAACAAGCCGATAAAATCATTGCTGTCAGTCAATACACAAAAAACATTATCTGTAAACAGTATGGGATAGCCGATGAAAAAGTCGAGGTGATCCATAATGGGATTTTTTCCTCTCAATTGAATCAAATGAATGCCTCCCCACAAGAAAAACGTAACACTATTCTATTCCTAGGCCGTACAACGTTTCAAAAAGGTCCGTTCCATTTTATCAATATTGCAAACCGGTTATTACAAATCCGCCGTGACATAGAATTTATCGTAGCCGGCAATGGAGATTTGTTAGAGGATATGATCCGTTATGTGGCACGTTTGCGCATCGGTCTTCATGTGCATTTTTCGGGTTTTTTAAATCGCGACGATGTCATTCGTATTTATCAAATGAGTAAAGTCTATGTCATGCCAAGCGTATCAGAACCCTTTGGGATAACGTGTTTGGAAGCGATCTCTTATGGTGTCCCGGCAGTGATCTCTAAAAATTCAGGGGTAGCCGAAGTCATGCCCCAAGTGTTGAAAGCTGATTTTTGGGATACCCAGAAAATGGCGGATCAAATTAACACTTTATTAAATCATGCCAACCTACGAACAGAACAACTTGAATGTGCAAAAAACATATTGCATGAATTATTATGGTCCAACGTTGGCAAAAAAATTTCAAACCTATATAAACGACTATTAGGAAAATAAATGACTTATATCTGTTTGTACTTCCAAGTCCATCAACCAAAAAGGTTACGCAATTACACCGTATTCGACATGCACAACAATCACTATTATGCGGACGACAAAAAAAATCGTGACATTGTCTGTAAAGTAGCAAATAAATGTTACCTTCCCGCCAACAAGATCCTACATGATCTGATCAATCGTTATGGCAAAGACTTTAAAATTGCTTTTTCGATAACTGGGACTGTGATTGAGCAATTTAAAAAATACAGCCCCGAAACATTAGATTCATTTAAGCGTTTGGCTGAAACGGGATGTGTCGAATTCCTAAATGAAACCTACTACCACAGTTTATGTTTCTTATTTTCCAAAGAAGAATTCCAACGTCAAGTCAATCTACACAAGGAATTGATTAAAACAGAATTCCAACAAGAAGCTAAAACATTTCGACATACAGAATTCATTTATAACAATACTCTCGCCGATTGTGTCGAAAAAATGGGGTACACAACTATTTTGGCCGAAGGTGCTGAAAAAGTGTTAGGTTGTCGAAGTCCTAATTATTTATATAAACCTCATTCCACCAAGAAGTTAAAATTATTATTAAAAAATCATCGACTTTCCGATGATATTGCATTTCGTTTTTCCAATCAAAACTGGGCCGGTTATCCATTAACTTCACACAAATTTGCAGATTGGATTCATAATTTATCTCATGATGCAGATATCATCAACTTATTCATGGACTATGAAACCTTTGGTGAACATCAATGGGCCGACAAGGGTATTTTTGAATTTTTACAGACATTACCTAAGCATATTTTCAAATATCCGGACCTTAGTTTTTGCACACCACAAGAAGCGTCTCAATTATTGAGTTCGGTTGCGCACTTAGATGCACCCGAATTCTATTCATGGGCAGATACCGAAAGAGATCTCAGCGCATGGCTTGGTAATGACTTACAAGAAGATGCAATTCATACACTTTATGCCATGGAAAAATTAGTGCACCAGATCAATATCCCTGAATTGACCCATAAATGGCGCAATCTGCAAACATCTGATCATTTTTATTATATGTGTACTAAGTGGCATGCGGATGGTAATGTACACAAATATTTTAATCCCTATGATGATCCCTATGATGCTTATATTAATTATCAAAATGTCCTTGCTGATTTGATGGGCGTTCTGCAAGAAAAGTTATGAATTCCACTGCGTAGAGGTGGGAGGAAATCTCGTTAGAGGCTATGTACAGACTTGTGATATGAACAGGAAATTATTTGCTTCTGCGAATACTCAGCATGGTAATATCATCAAATTGTTCTGCTTTGCCCACAAATTTTTTCACGCTTTGCTCTACTTGCGTTAATAGTTTCGCGGCAGAATTGGGTGGGTTTGATAATAAACGTAATAGTTTTGCTTCGGTATAAGCTTGATCTGAAGGATTCTTGGCTTCGGTCACACCATCGGTAAATGCAAATAGCAATTCACCCGGTTCAATTATTATAGTGTTTTGCTCAAAAGAAACATCAGGGAACATACCCAAAGCGGGTCCCGTTGGGTCTAGCCGCGTCTTGACACCAGAAGCTCCAGTGATTATTGGCGCATTATGGCCCGCATTGACGTATTTTAACAGTCCCGTTTCAATATCAAATTGGGCAAAAAATAATGTTGCAAACATATTAGATTCCATATGATTTTCTAGAATATAGTTATTTGTTGAAGTCATTGTATTAATCAAAATATCAATGTCTGAATTTTCTTTTTTAGACAACGCACGGATTAAAGTTCGGAATAATGCCATAAATAACGCAGCGCCAACGCCTTTATCTGCGACATCGGCAATAATAACTCCAATAGTTTTTTCCTTGCTCATAAAAAACGCATCATAAAAATCACCGCCCACTTCATGCGCCGGGGTGAAGCGTGCACTGATTTCCCATCCTGCTGCTTGTGGCAAAGTTTTAGGCAAAAAATCGGCTTGTATCTGCAAACCAATTTGCAGTTCGCGTTCATATCGAAATAGTTCTTTTTGCCGTTCCAGCAAAATACGTGTATTCAAAATCACTGCACCTTGCGAAGCAAATGCCTCGGTCAACTGTTGTATTTGAGGATTAAATGCAATTTTCTTATTTGTCTTAGGGTCTTGTATATTAATTAATTGTAATATACCAATTACCTCATTTTCATGATTGGTCAATGAAACAGTCAAACTAGACAGAGTACGATAATGATATTCTTTATCAAAATCCTTGGTCCCTGAGAAATCAAACTGAGTATCAGCATAAACATCCGAAATATTAATCGATCGCCGATTCAATGCCACATAAGTCGCCACATTACGTGTATTTGGCGTACCCGTCTTAGGATCATAAAGTAATAATGGGGAAAATGATTGCGTTGTTTCATCCAATTCTATACGATTTATTTTAAGCGTGTCGTTAAGTATGATCGCAAACTTAAGTTTGTCATTCTCACAAATATATAAAGTTCCACCATCGGCATTGCAAATAGACTTCGCCTCATTTAATATAGTAAACAATAAATGGTCAAAGTCTTTTTCACCAGACAACGCAATACCGACTTCAACTAGTTTTTTCATGTATTTGAGTTCAAGCTTGGACTGCTGCTCTAATTGATTTTTATACAAACAAGAACGTAATCGAGAATCCAATTGATGAAGGGTGTAATTTTTAGATAAATAGTCATCAATTCCTTCACGCAAAGCAGAATCTACTAATTTTTCTTTATTTTTTTGTATTAATACAATAATGGGGGTATGAGAGAATTTGACATTATGTTTTATTTTAGTAATTAATTTTAAATCTTCTAGAGCGCTCAAAGCCAGTAATATAATAGTGAATTTTTTGAGGCCTAGCGTTTTTATTGCATCGGATCTATTGCTTACTTCAACTTTATAGTTTAAAGTTTCAAGAAAATAAATTAAACGTGAATTATCTATCTCAGAAGATGAAATAATTAAAATACGATCTTTGTTTTTCTTTCGTTTAACTATTTTAGCTTGAGTATCTTTATTGGGAGATAGCACTTTTTTTATTTTTTTATCCGAATAAGGTATATTTACCTTATTTTTATGTTGTTTTAGCTTTATCCGTTTTTTATCATTAAGATAAACTATAAAAATGTTTCTATTCCATTTCCCACTTTGCTCATAATTAAATTCATCTACTGCGTTTAAGGCAAGGTGGATTCCTAATTCTCCGATTATTCGTTTTTCAAGCGGTTGGTCTAAATGTTGGGGAGGCGCTTTTTGTAATGAGTTGTAATGTTTTCCAGAGTCGAGAAGAGTTATTTTTAAATATTCTTCACAAAGATCAGCATGAACTTGGATATTTCCTTTTTGCTTTGCTTCTGCATACCCATGAATAATGACATTTGAGGCAATCTCATCAACTGCTAATTTAAGCAAATAGCTTGATTTTTTGTTTAAATTCGCTTTTTCAGCAACAAATGTAACGTAATCGGCTATTTCTTTTAAAGAATTTAATGATCCTGGTACAGTCAATGGTTTAAACATGGGCATCACCTATTTATACACTAACCCTAGTTTTCCCAATCAATGTGACAACGGTTCGATTCGGCACTAAAAATTGTTTTTGCTCCTCTAATAAATGCTCATTATTGGGTTGATAAACATCATTGGGAAACGTTTCGTAAGTATTTGCAAACAAATGCCATTGGTACAATAGCGGGAGCGTAGGTAATTCAAAATAATGGTCTGACTCATCCATATTCATACCAACATAGATAAAATATTGCATACTAATAGATTTTTGTTTTTCTGTTGAGCAATAATCATGAAACATTACTGCAAATGCCCGATTATTTGGTGACCAATCCACATGCCATGGCCGTCTATTATGCCAAGTAATTGGTTTATAATGATTATTAGCAATGGCCTGTTTTGATGTATGGATACCATATCTCAATATAGGGTAATTTTTACGAAAATGAATAAACTGTTTCATGAAATTGAAAATTTCCTTGTTTTGTTCAAGTAGCGTCCAGTCAAGCCAACTAATTTCGTTATCTTGGCAGTAAGGATTATTATTACCTTTTTGAGTGCGCCCCATTTCATCCCCCATCAACACCATTGGAATACCTTGACTAATCATAAGGATAGAAATAGCATTTTTGATCTGTCGAACCCTAATTGCATTAATATAAGGATCCTCTGTTGCTCCTTCATGCCCATAGTTATTACTAAAGTTTTTATTGCCGCCATCAAGATTGTTTTCTCCATTGGCAAGGTTATGCCTTTCGCTATAAGAGAATAAATCCAATAATGTAAAGCCATCATGACATGTGACAAAATTTACCGAGCTTTTAATACCGCGTTTACCATACAAATGTGGAGATCCCTGAATAATTTGACTCATATTTGCAATCTGCCCATATTCAGAGTTTAAGTATTTTCGAAGTGTATCTCTATATTGACTATTCCATTCAATCCAACGCCCGTAAGCAGGGAAAGTGCCCACTTGAAATAATCCACCCGCATCCCAAGCCTCGGCAATGAGTTTGCATTTCGCTAAAATTGGATCAAAAGCTAATTCTTCGAGTAATGGTGGATTGCTCATTGGTTTTCCCTGAGGGCTGCGCCCCAAGATAGTCGCTAAATCAAAGCGAAAACCATCGATATGGTATTCTGCAACCCAAAAACGCAAACAATCTAAAATAAGCGATCGTACGATGGGATTATTACAATTTAATGTATTCCCTGTGCCACTGAAATTAAAATAGCAACCTTCAGGAGTCAGCATATAGTAGGTTGCATTATCAATCCCGCGAAATGATATAATAGGCCCATGTTCATTGCCTTCTGCAGTATGGTTGAAAACAACATCCAAAATGATTTCTATTCCATTTTCATGTAATTCCTTTATTAAAGACTTAAATTCGTCTGCTACTAAGGTTGAGTCTCTTGATTTTCCAACTGCAGCATAACCCGACTTTGGTGCAAAAAAACAGATGGGATCATACCCCCAATAATTCATCAATTTCTCTCCAGTTTCCGGATTAACAAATGTATTTTCAAATTCGTCAAACTCATAAACTGGCATCAATTCAACACAATTAATACCCAGTGTTTTTAAATAAGGAATTTTCTCGAAAATTGCAGCAAAAGTTCCTGGATATTTAACGTCAGAACTGGGGTGTGCCGTAAAACCGCGCACATGCATTTCATATATGCATAAATCTTCAATAGGAATTTCGAGTGGTCGATCGGATTCCCAATCAAAGTCATCTGAGACGAGGTGTGCGCGATATTGATATTTGTTCCCGTGGTTAGGCTTTTCTCCCCATATTTCTCTTCCACCAATACCTCTTGCATAAGGATCTGATAAAATTATAGTTGGATCAAATCGGTGTATTCCAGGTGCTCCTTTTTTGGTTCTTTGGTAAGGTCCATCCATACAGTAGCCATATTCTATATTCTCATAATCTAAATTAAACACTATCATACAAAATACGTTACCCACTCTAAAATCAGTCCAAACAATCTCACCCGTTTCAGAATCGGTGAATAAACCACGAAAGGGAATTTTTATCAAAGGTTCCTGTTCACCTTTTTCAAATAACACAAGTTCACAAAAATCAGCGTGTCGTGAAAAAACTGAAAAATTTATTCCCCCGGGCACAAAGTTGGCACCAAAAGGGTATGGGCGCCCAATGCGCAATTCATAATTCGTGAATGTATGTGTTGGATACACATCAATACGTTTCACTCGGAGATCCTCTTTTTCAGATTTTTAACGCCTTCTTCTCGCGTTTCATACACTTTAAAATATTTTAAAAAACCAGTAATCGACATCACATCTTTAACTTCTTCGGTAATACCCACAAAAGTTAAGGATGCTTGTTGTTGATTGGCTTGACGATAAAGAATCAACAACATTCTTAATCCAGCGCTAGACAAATAATCAACTTGCGTCATATCTAATAAAATCTGACTGTTTTCTTTGACATAGGGCAATATTTCCTCTTGAATATCAACCGCTGTCTTGCTATCTATCCGTCCTGAGAGCGAAATAATGGTGATTCCATTAATTGTTTCGACTTGAATATTCATGGCCACTCCAAAATAAATTAGTAATTTAGCTAACTAGTTACATTTATTTTTTTTAGTACCTACTCACACCTCGTCATCCCGCGGCTTGACCGTGGGATCCATAACGCACTGCGTGCGTTGGCGCGTAAAACGCGCCTGGATTCCGGCTTTCGCCGGAATGACGAGCGAGTAGTTACTTTTTTTATTTATCTGTATTTTCATCTATATCGACTGATTTTTACCCTCACATTTAAAGCATGATTCGATTCAGGCAGATGCACTAGCATTTCTTTGGGATCAAATTTTTCGTAGGGCTTCCCATCAATCCATACCTTGCTTAATATGACCATGTTGTTAGGGAAAATATCTGGCGCCACATAAAGCTTCTTGTTAAATGAATTATTAGGTAATGGGCGATAATAAAGCATGATATCTTGATTAAGCACAAATAAGTTAGTGTAAATATGTGCCATAAAAGGGAGCTCAAATGCATGATAAGCACTCATCGCATGACTTCCCTTTAATCGTTCATCACCCTGCAAGTAGGGATGCCCGTCAGCCAATACCGTGAAATAAACTCCACCATCTTGATGATCTAGAAAAAAGGTATTGTAAAATGCTGCGGTTTCTCGAGCTAATGCCAAATAATTCTTGTTTTTTGAGACTTCCGATAAGATTAAATAGGCCAATATACCTTGTTCTTGCTGCCACCATATTTTCCTGTCATGGAAGGAAAAGCGATGCTTCGTCTCTCGATCTTTAAGTTGGCGTTCCATCACATCATACCAACCCCCGCGTCGTTCATCCAATCCGTAATGATAAAGAAGGTTTGCCATTTTCGTTGTTATAGACTTGTATTCTTCTTTTTGAAATAAATTATAACCACGCATCAAAGACCACAATATTTTCAAGTTATGACCTATAACAGCTCGATCCTGTTGCCAAGCATAGGACTTATCTGCCGACCAATCCTCATGAAACCGTTCTTGCACAAAAACACTCTGGGGAAAATCAGGGAAATACTTAGCGATGAGATCGGTATTGTCTTCTAACATTTTTTTATATTTTGAGTCCCGTGTCGCTACCCACAAACTAATTAAATAAGCTGACTCATGATCTCCAATAGAGTTCCAATTTTTTTTTGCCCGATTGATTCCAAGTGTTTCACTATAAGGGCTAAAAGTATTTGGATCCACATGAGAAAAATAACCACCATATTTTCGATCTAAAAAATATTTGTCAAAAAAATTGAGGGTCTTGTTGCAATCTTCCAGCAGGCTGGGTTCTCCGGTAATACGATAAGTTTGGACAATTCCTGTTAATGAATAAATCTGCTCATAGATGGCAATAGTGTCACGATCCTCATTATGTTTAGAAGCGAATATTTTATGCATCTGATTGTCACGAATTTCAACGCCATGGTACCAGCATATAACATCATGCTTTTTGTCAAAAAACCGCATATGTTCTTGCAAATAGTTACAACCTTTTTGTGAAATATCTAAATATTCATCCTTACCCGTTAATAAATAAGCCGTAGAAAAACTATATATAAAACGAGAAAGTGTAATGCTTTCCTGTAGATTATTGTTCTCTATTTTCGCACCAGACAAATACAAGGAAGTTCGATAATTTTTAAAATCGATAGGCTGCTCTCCAAACTGCGCTCTTTTATAAAAAAGAAGCAAGGCTTCGATTTGCTGTATCCACCAATCTTTCTGTTCAAAACGATATTCACCAACCTCTTTGCCCATAAAAACAATAAATTGAGCTTCCGCAAAGTAGCGATGCTCTTTAGGATAAAAAATTGCATAAGTAATGAGAAATCTCTCTGGGGTCAACATCTCTTTCATATTAGCAGTACAATCTTGGTAGGGTTCACCTATATTACGTAACAACTGCGCGACTGTATTTTCTTTAAGATACACTTTAATATTTTCTTTGCTCCTCGTGTGAATAATATAAGCGTTTTCAACAGGATCAAATGCCTTTATATATCCTGATATTGTATCTGAATACGTCCCTCTTCCCATATCAAACACCTTGAAAATTTATTTTATTATTAACATGCCAAACACTTCAGCAATGCCTAGTTCTTGATAAGTACCTCTAGTTGATTATAGCATTTGATTATAGCATTTGATTATTAAGGACAAATATTAATCGGAGCTAGTGTAACTTAACAGAATTTAACTAATGTTTGGTGAAAAGTAAGAGTTTCTAACTATTTTATGTGGATAATAGATGAGCACAACGTGCATCTTCCTAAGGGTGTCAGGCAAAACCATTAAGCCGCTAGGAATTATTACTTTTCTGAAAAATTTCATTTAACGCGCCAAAACATCCTGCGACCTTATTAAATCCAGCATAGACGCACATAAATAAAAGTAGCTCTTCAATTTCTGCTTTGCTAGCACCTTGTTTCAGCGCCATATCAATATGTGCTGCATAAGGTGTTCCCGGCCCATATTGCGTTTGATTGACCACATCCACGGCAATAGCAATCAGAGCCTTCGTTTTTTGATCAATTAGCGGCAAACCCCAAGCTTCACCAGCTACACGAGTACAAAATTCACCAAACAAAGGGTTGATACTATTCAGCCCTTCCTGTAACGGTTTATCATCTAAAACTGCATTTTTATAAGCCATTTTTTGCTCCTTTGTAGGTTCATAGAACAAATAATACCACAGTATTTTAATAGTGCTTGATAAGAATAGGATTTTCTTGCTACGCTATAGTATCTTCATTCATTGTCTTTTAAAACAATAAACAAGAAAGGATGCATTGCTCAATGAAGGACAATTCCCTAGATCAAAAACTCGCTATTGAAGATGGTAAACCAATTCGCACTGAACCTTTGCCGTGGGCATTGCCTGGAGCTTATTATATAGGTGAAGAAGAAATTCAACTGGTTACCCAAGTTTTAAAAGCAAAAAGTCCCTATCGTTACTTCGGACCCGATCTGCAGCATATGGTCGATACCTTAGAAAGTGAATTTCGACGAATTTGGCAAAGAAACTACGCCTTAGCAGTAAGGAGCGGGACAGCAGCATTACAAGTGGCAATGGCCGCAATGGAAGTTGGCCCCGGTGATGAAGTACTGTTACCAGGGTATATGTGGGTAAGCTGCATCAACACGATTGTTAATCTCGGCGCCATACCGCGGTTAGTTGAGGTTGATGAAACGTTTTGTATGGACCCCAATGATTTACAAAAAAAGATTAGTGAACGCACTAAAGTCGTTATGCTAATTCATATGAGTGGCGCAACAGGCCATATCGATAAAATAGCAGAAATCACAAAAAAAGCTGGCGTTTACTTGCTCGAAGATTCTGCGCAAGCATTCCCTGTAAAGTATCATGGAAAAAGAGTTGGTACATTCGGCGACATGGCGATCTTCAGTTTACAAATGAATAAAAATATCACTAGCGGTGAAGGTGGTGTCATTGTTTGCGATGATGAAAGGTTATATAAACGTTCATTTGCTATCCATGATCTTGGTTACGCTCTTAATCAAGAAGGTGTGCTCGACCCATCCCAAGAGGGTTTTCAGCTATGGGGTTTAGGTTGTCGTATGTCTGAAATAACGGCTGCTTGTGCGCTCGCCCAGTTAAAAAAATCAGATCATATTGCCACAAAGATGCGAACATCGAAAAAGTTAATACAGAAAAAATTACTACATAAAATACCAAAGTTACAGTTTCGAACTGTTCTTGACTCAGAAGGTGAAAGTGGTAATTTTTTTATCACCATCTACCCCACTGCAGATATTTGTCAAAAATTTACTGATGCGTTAAATGCGGAAGGCATTCGCGGACCTGAAGGTAGTCTTCTTTGTGTGACCATGTCTGATTGGAGTATCCATTGGTATTTCAATATACCGAGCCCAATTAAAAAAGCCTCATTGAGCAGTAGTGGTTTTCCTTGGACACACCCGGCAAACGAATTTGCAAAGAATTATTCTTATGCACCTGATGTATTACCTTTTAGTTATGATCTTGCAAAACGAAGTGCAATCCTTGCGATTGCACCGAACTTGACTGAGCAAGATGTTGACGACATCGTTGATGGATTTTATAAAGTTGCAAAAGTTTTTTTGTGACGTTTAGTATAGCGGAACTTTGAAGGAACTACGTGTCACATGAAAAAAGACATCATCAATCAAAAACTTGCTATTGAAGGTGGCGATCCCATTCGCACACAACCACTCCCTTGGGAATTACCAGGAGCGCATTGGATTGATGATGCTGAAATTCAACGCATCACCCAAGTATTAAAAGCAAAAAGCCCGTATCGTTATTACGGGCTTGATTTGCAACATACAACAGATAAATTTGAAGAAGCTTTTCGAAAACGCTTAAATAGGCGTTATGCGCTAGCAGTACATAGTGGAACGGCAGCAATACAAGTTGCCTTAGGGGCGCTAGGCATAGGCCCTGGTGATGAAGTGTTATTACCCGGCTATATGTGGGTCACCTGTATCAGTTCTATTGTAGCGTTAGGTGCAATACCGCGTCTCGTTGATATCGATGAAACCTTTTGTATGGATCCTGCTGATTTAGAAAAAAAAATCACCAAACATTCTAAAGTCGTGATGTTAGTTCACAATAGTGGTGCGACAACAGATATTAAAAAAATAAGAGATATCGCGAAAAAAGCGAACCTTTATCTTCTTGAAGATTGTGCCGCAGCCATCGGCGCAAAATACCAAGGAAAAGAGGTGGGTACTTTCGGCGATATTGCCATCTTTAGCTTGCAAATGAATAAAAACATTACTGCTGGGGAAGGTGGTATGGTGGTGTGTGATGATGAAACACTCTATCAACGATCATTCGCTGTTCATGATATGGGTTATGCGCGCAACTCGGAAGGTATTCTTGATACTTCACTAGAAGGGTTTCAGCTTTGGGGAATTGGTGCTCGAATGTCGGAAATAACGGCTGCCTGCGCACTCGAGCAACTAAAAAAGCTTGACCGTATTCTTGAGGCAATGCGTGTTGCAAAATGGAAAATTCGTCGTAAGATAGCAGAAATTCCTCAACTCAAATTTCGTGAAATCTTGGACCCTCACGGTGAAAGTGGCGCCTTCCTCATTACCACTTATCCTGATTCAGTTATCTGTAAAAAATTTACTGAAGCATTAATAGCTGAGGGAATTCATGGCCCACAAGGGAGTTATAGTAGTGCTGAATCCAGTTTCTTGTGCTCAACAATGTTAGATTATGGGCTGTATTGGTATTTTAATGTGCCTAGTTTGATTAAAAGAACCTCAAATTGTAGTGAGGGATTTCCTTGGACCCATCCGGACAATCAATTTGCTAAGGATTATTCATACACAAAAGAATCTTTACCGGTTAGTTCTGACCTTGCGGATCGTAGTGCTATGCTTGCAATTCCCTCTATTTTAACAGAACAAGACATCGATGATATTATCAATGCATTTTACAAAGTGGCAAACCATGTTTTTTCGTAACTATTTTCTCAATAGAGGTTAACGTTTATCTGAATTTTTAAAATTTTAAAAAAAAGGGGGCGGTATGTCTAAGATTGGTGTTTTAATTGAAGAACATTTTGATGGCGGAGAATTTCAAAAATTCAATGAGTATTTTCCGACAGAAGGTTATGAAGTGGAATATCTCTCGCATTTATGGGGGCAGCCATCATTACGATTTGGTTCTAATTCAGAAAATAATCAAATTGAACACTTTGTCGATGTCAATGTTGAAGTCAATGATACTGATCCGACGGATTACAAGGCTATTATTCTCATAGGCGCTTATGCAATGGACCGTTTGCGCTATACAGAAATGGTGCATGAGGGTGAAAGAAATAAAGCACCTGCCGTTGAATTTATTCGTCGCGCAATGCAAGCACCCTCAGTAAAAGTAGCCGCTGTTTGCCATGGATTATGGTTATTATGTGCCACCCCAGAACTGCTAAAAAAACGTAAAGTCACTTGTGCACACAATATTATTTGTGATGTCGAAAACGCTGGGGCGACGATCATTTATGAGAAAGATCGTGCAGCCAATGTTGTGGTCGATAAGAACCTTATCACAGGACGACATCCCGAAATTCTTGATCAGTTTATGCAAACATTGGTAGAGGAAATTGAGCATGGTTAAAAAACGCATTAATTATTACCAAGATCTAAGTGCCGATTTTTCACAGCCTATTCCACTGGCTGAAGATATTGGTGATAAATTGATTGAACAAGCAGAAGAATTTTTGGCTCTAAAACAAGAAAACTTGCCCGAAACCGATGATCACTATACGCTCTCTCAAATAGAAACTGAAAATAAAGCCTGGTGGCCCACTCATTGTGAAGCATTGCGTCGTGGTAGGGGGGATCTATTGGTAGCAGAATATAACAAAAATTTGGTATATTTCTGCCAAGACGGCCCATACTATGGGTTAGAAGAGCAAAAATCCAGAGAGAAGCATTGGTGGGCATTGCTTGCGCAGCCTGGGGTAACCATGTCCTGGCCTATTGTTATGTTTCATGGCGAATTTGTCTGGTTTGAGTGGGCTTGCATCGACGATGAGACGCATGAGGTGGTTTCTAAAGGCAGTGTGGCCTGGGTACGGCGTGGTCATCGCGGGGGCTGTTATTTCAAAGGTGAGCAACTGACATTTTATCGCGATGTCTTTGCTTCACCTGAACTTTAAATGTTATATCCCAACATCAACAGAAAATCGAGGGTAAGTAAGGGCCTTTAGGTTCATGATACTGACCATAGCTCATGAGTGTCATTTGCACTACCAATCGCAATTTGTGCTCTAGGCACCAGCGAAATAGCTCATCGTTGCGAGTTGGCACGACAAAACCAGGACCTAAGAATTCAGATGCAGCACCAATGAGTGCCTTCAAATCTTCATTGGTTTTTCCTACGGCATGCTCAAAGAAGCCAATCTGTGTGGCATATCCACTGATGTGCCCATGGTGCACAACGACAGTGGCTTCTCCCCTCCGGATGGCATTCTCAAGCTCATTACTACGATCATAGCCGTAAATTTTTATACACAGTATTGTGCAAGCCTCTAAATCGTCTGGTGTGGCGGGACGAACGCTATATCCAGGCAACTGTAGATTCAAAGCGGGCCCTTGCATCGCTGATAACATTTCACGGGCCTGAAATCCAAGCTTAACATAAAGGCAAAATGAACGAAGATGATAGGATGCTTGAGCAAGCATAGCGCCTTTGAATCGACCTTTGATACGCTCAAGACCATACTGTATTAACTGACGACCAATCGTACTATTTTGCACCGTTGGATCGACAATTATTAAACTAATACCGGCAATACTCGCCCGCTCAGAGACACTGATACTAGCAACCACCTGCCCATCAACCTCAGCTACAAACGTGTAAAATTCAGGGTGTAAGAGCTGCTTGGAAAACAACTCAATACCCGCCTTAACAGAAGGACAGTCAGATGGGTAATTATACTCTTTAGCAAGTGCCCCGAAAGCGTTATAACAGATTCTGCCACAGACCTCGGCATCTTCGATCACAGCTGGCCTTATTGTTATCTTCATTTTATATCGCTCCAGCGCTATTTTTTATGAGATGATGGCTGTTGTTTTCCGATTTTTTTAAAATTAACCGATGTATATTGATAGACGTGTGATGTCAAAAGCATTCTGAGCACTCTCATAAAGTTGATAATACGCTCTTTAATGGGCGGTTTTTCCTCTTTGAACAACTTGTACAAGGGGGCTGGGAGCCTTAAGATAATCTCCCTTGCTTTTTCAGCAACAGCATCTCTTTGATGAATGCGATATTGACACGGGAGCTGGGAGCCAAAAAGGACCTTCTTAAGTAATTTAGGATTTGTGATTAAACTCAACCTAACGGGGTAACAACCAACCAATTTTGCAAGTGAATCAGCATAAGTCGAATATCGAACGAGCGATCTAGGATTTGGCGAAAAATAAAATTCATTCTCCTCTATTGCTTTTTCTTTTTGAATCAATTTAATAAACTCGGGGCCTGGCGGCAATTCAGCCTTAGCTTGAAGCAATTTTACGAAGTATCTGGCTTGGAGCTCAGAACACCCGGGAACATTACCTTCTGCAGGACGAGCAAAACCAATGAAAACAATCTTCTCTCTAAAATCAGGATCAATCATATGTTTGTAGAGGTTTCTAATATCTGAAATTTCTTTGTCTTTTAAAAATCCGAATTTATCTGCATAGCCCGTATTACACATGATAATATCAATATTATCTTCTTTTTCGCCGTCATTAAAAACAACCATGTTGTCATATATTTCACTGATACCACTATGATTTACTTTTACATTTCCGTTGACAATACCCTTCATGAAAATTTCGTTCTTAGTGAAAAACATATTATGAAAGTACTCCATATTGAGTGTCCAATCTGCTAGACACTTTGCTATCGGATCCTTTGCATCCTTTGCCCAAACCATCACTTTGCGAATGAGGGCATCCCATCCTTCCTGACCTAAAACCTGATAATTAAACCGGGCTGTCAACGCATCGGTTGTTGTAAGAACATCACTTGTAATCCGAGCATGAGATAATTCAGGAAAGTATCTTGGGACAATATAATGCTTGCGGCGTATTGATAAAATACATTTTTTTGAAACACATGAAATTTCATAGACAATATCTGATGCCGTTTCACCTAACCCTACACAGACCACATTTTTATCAACATAATTTTTATTGTTTTTATAAATCGAGGAATGTTGAATATCACCACGAAAACGATCGCGTCCCTTAAAATCTGGGAGCTTTGGTGTTTGGTGTGTGCCATTACAAACGACGACATGATCAAATAGCCAACTTTGTTCATGTTGGTCCATACCGGTTCTTGTTTTCACTTCGATTTTTTGATCCTCTCTTATTTTCACGTAAAATACTTCGGTGTTGTACTGAATTTTTTCCTCAATACCGAAATGTCTCGAATATTCTTTTAAATAGTGAAAATATTCTTCATGAGTCCAAAATCGCCTTTCAACTTCTTTTGGGGGGGAATCCGAGAATGCCATGAAATAATTAGAAATCGTCAGCAAGGTTGAATCGTATACGCCGCCAGCTTCCTTGGAATAAAGAAAAACACCTCCCAAGTCTTCCTTTTTCTCGAATATCTGAAAATCGAATCCTGCAGCCTTTAACTCTTTGCCTGCTACTAATCCAGACAACCCGCTCCCAATGATACCTATTTTCATGCTCGCCACATCCTATTCTACAAAATTCACTGTAATCTGCTAGATACTATAAGGTATAGCACAGATTTTCCGTTAATCAAATCTGATCAACACCGCCTGTATTTTCTTGAGTCATGCCAATAAACAGCGTTTATTAAAAAGTTGACAGTAACAAAAACCTAAGTGACACTATATATCAGTGAAACTGTAAAACAGTATCCTTTAAACCACAGCGAACCTATATTGGAAAGGAAAACAATCATGGATTTGATTAATTTATCGGCTACGTCGTTATCGAAAAAAATACAAGCAAAAGAAATATCTTCTGAAGAAATCGTTAAAGCTTACTTACAACAGATTGAAGACGTAGAACCATCATTGAATGCATTTGAAAAATTGGATGCTGAAAACGCGTTAGAGCAAGCAAAACTAGCCGATAAAATGCTTGCGAAAGGACACAACCTTGGAAAACTACATGGCATTCCGATCACAATTAAAGACACCCTCTACGTGAAAGGCTATATTAATAGTCTAGGTACGAAAGGACTTTATCATAGTGAACCGGCAAAAGAAGATGCGCTAATCGTCGCTCGATTGCGTAGCGAAGGCGCGATCATCTTAGGCATGACCAATGTTCCTGAATTACTCGCGGCGATTGAAACAGATAATTTGATTTTTGGACGCACCAATAATCCTTATGATTTGGATCGCACCCCTGGCGGAAGCAGTGGCGGCGAGGCTGCAATAATTGCTGCCGCAGGTTCTCCTATGGGATTAGGTGGTGATGCGGGTGGTAGCATTCGTATTCCTTGCCATTGTTGTGGCATTGCGGGCATCAAACCAACAACGAACTTAGTGCCTTTGAATGGGATACCGTTTTCTTTAGAAAATTTCGGCCTTTATTTTCAAATCGCAGCACTTGGCCCTATGGCAAAACACGTGGAAGATTTGTATTTAATGTTGGATATTATAGCTGGCCCCGACGATCGTGATCCACATATTGTACCCATTCCCGTACAAAATCCTACGCTAGTCAATTTAAAATCATTACGCGTGGTATATCACTTAGACAATGGTATTGCGGTTTTAGATGAAGATGTGAGAAACACTGTGATAGATGCTGCCCGTTCATTAAAGGATCATGTGAGCACAGTTGACGAAAAAGTGTTTCCCGATCTAAAAAGAACTTATGATCTCCTTTGGGAGACTTTTTTTCTCGTTGGTGATGGTGGAAAAACATTGGAAGAAACAATAGCAGCAGTGGGAACGAAAGAAATATCGCCTTTTTATCAATTTAATATTGAGACGGCAAAAAAAGTTAATTTATCCAGTAAAGCGCTTAGGGAAAGATTAGATGATGTTGAGCGATTTCGAGTTAACTTATTTAATGCCGTCCATGATTATGATGTCATTATTTGCCCCGTTGCAGCGACTGCTGCTAAAATTCATGGTGAGCAACAAAAAAATATAAAAGATTATACTTATTGTCATAGCCATAATTTAACAGGTTGGCCCGCCGCCACTGTTCGTTGTGGCACATCAAAAGAAGGTCTACCTATCGGCGTGCAAGTGGTTGCCAAACCTTGGCAAGAACACGTTGCACTGGCTGTCACAAAGCAATTGGAAACCATTTTTGGTGGTTGGCAACAACCTGATCTTGATATTTAATCGTCATCAAAGTAACCACTGACAGTGCGTCGTTATTGCGAGCGCAGCGAAGCAATCTGGGTATGCTGGAACAGAATTCTTTTGCTACAGTAATTTAACCATACTCTAAACTTGGCGTCATCTTCTGAAAATCATTCTGTCATCCTCCGCGAGTCATTCCGTCATCCTCCGCGAGTCATTCCGTCATCCTCCGCGAAAGCGGAGGACCCAGGAACTTCGTATAAAAAAGGGATAGTATTTGGTTTGTGTCAAAGATTTTTCTGGATCCCCCGCTTTCGCGGAGGATGACGGAATGATTCGCGGAGGAGGACGCGTGATTCGCGGAGGAGGACGCGCAAGACTAGTATTATGAATGTCTTTCGGATAGGATAATTCGAACTTGTGAATACCACACCCGAGTTCCAAGGAGGAACGTCGTTGCGTTTATTTAAACTTAGGATATCTTTATTTTGGTTGGGCTTATTATTTATTGGCTTCAACTTGTGCGCATACGGTTATGATCTCCCCCCTCTTAATTTAGGCGATACCTCATTTCTGGATGGTGCTCCTCCTCCGGCTGGACCAGGCTGGTATATCGCGGATTATGTCAAATTTTTTCAATCTACTCGTTTTACCGATCAGAATGGTAACCCGCTCGGTGGAGTGGCTTCGCCTAAATTTAATAACTGGGTAAATCTAGTTCAATTTGTTTATTTAAATGATAAAAGCATCTTCTTGGGAGGCAAATTTGGTTTCGAAGCCATTATCCCCTACGTCATCAGGTTTAATTTACAAGAACCTAATGCGCTTAGAATAACGGATACCAATGGCGGGTTTGGTGATATTGTCATTGGACCGGGTTTGTGGTGGAATCCTATTTTACTCAACGGACGTCCGTTTTTCGCACAACGGTTTGAGTTTTCCGTTTTCATTCCCATCGGCCACTATAATAGTCAGCGACAAATTAATTCGGGCAGCAATTTCTACACTTTCGAACCATATTGGTCCGTCACCATTTTTATTACAAAAAAATGGGAACTCACCTGGCGCCTTCACTACTTATGGAACACAGAAAATCCCGCCACACATATTCGAGCAGGTGATGCACTGCATTTAAATTTTGCCTCTTCATACGACGTTATCGCCAATAAATTACGTTTGGGTGTTAGCGGTTATGTCGTAAAACAATTCAGCGATTCAAGACTTCGTGGGACAAAAATTCCCAACAGTAAGGAACAAGTTCTTGCCATTGGCCCTGGTGCTCTATATCTCTTCTCGAAAAAAACCATGCTATTCTTTAACACCTACTTTGAAATGGCCGGTGAAAATCGCGCGGTAGGTAATCGTTACGTACTTCGGCTTGTTCAATATTTATAACTTAGCGTGGAATATATCGTGACTACAATCGCCTATTGTTTCTTATGTTTCTTAGGCCGGCGCCAACCTTTTATGGTGGTTTGCTTTGCACGAGCAATGGTTAATTGATCCTCTGGTGCATTTTGATTTAGCGTAGATCCTGCTGCAATATAAGCATTTTGAGCAATATGAATAGGCGCTAATAATGACGTATTAGAACCAATAAAGGCATTATCATCAATTCGCGTTTCAAATTTATTAACACCATCATAATTACACGTAATCGTACCCGCACCAATATTAACATGGTCACCAATAATAGAATCACCGAGATAAGTGAGATGCGATGCTTTACTTCCTATTCCGATACGCGTTTTTTTGGTTTCAACAAAATTGCCAATTTTCGCGCCCTTATCAACTTCTGTACCAGGCCTTAATCTCGCAAAAGGACCAATCTGACAATGATCAGCGATGGTCGTATCTTCAATGACACAGTTTGCTAATATCTTTACATTTTTTCCAATAGATACATTATTCAAAACCACATTCGCACCGATGACACTTTGATCACCAATCGTGACCCTACCTTCTAAAACAACGTTAACATCCAGTGTAACATCAGAACCGATATCCACTTCACCGCGAATATCCAAACGATTGGGATCCATGATGGTTACGCCCGCATAAGCCAGCGCTTTTGCCTGGGAATGTTGATAAAAACGCTCTAGTTCAGCTAACTGCCAACAATCGTTTGCACCTTGAACCTCTTCAGGGCAGTGAGCCAACACACCACCCACCGGATAGCCCTCATTAACTGCTAAGGCAACGACGTCTGTTAGATAATACTCCTGTTGTTTATTTCGATTATCAAGTTGTGGCAACCATTGCTTAAGATGTGCTGCCTGAGTCATTAAAATACCCGTATTAACCTCTTTAATTTCGCGCTGCTGCAGATCGGCGTCTTTATGCTCTACGATCGCCATGATATTACCCATCTCATTACGAATAATGCGACCCATCCCGCTAGGATTTTCCAGCTCCACAACGACTAATCCTAAACCATGATGAGGCGTATCATGCATTAATTGTTGAAGCGTGTTCGCAGAAATTAATGGCGCGTCACCATAAAGCACCATCACTTGATCATCATCGTCACATTCTGAAATAGCTTGCATGACTGCATGACCCGTTCCCAATTGCTTTTCTTGAAAAACCCAATTCACAGGTAATTCCGTCAATTGATCAAGCATCAATGCAACACCTTTGCCATAAACGACATGAATCTCGTCAGCATTTAATGCTTGTGTCGTTCCTACAACTCGCTCTAATAGCGTCATGCCGCCTAGCTTAAACATCACCTTCGGACGCTCGGAAACCATACGCTTTCCTTTGCCTGCTGCAAGAATAATCACTTTTAATCCCATGACATAACCTCTTTTTTTAAGCTCTATCTTTTTGTTTACGCAGCATTTGAATGGCTCGCAGCTGAGCGGCTGCTTCTGCAAGCTCTGTTAATGCTGTGGAATATTCAATGCCGGCTTTTTGTTTAGCAATTGTTTTTTCTGCCCGCTCCACAGCGGCCGCTGCTGCGGCTTCATCTAAATCTGTAGCACGTATTGCTGTATCAGCTAAGATCGTGACTATTTCAGGCTGTACTTCGAGCATACCACCAGAAATATAAAACACTTCTTCACGGCCGCCTTCTAAAACTGTGCGTACTTGGCCGGGTTTCAGTGATGTGAGTAGTTGACGATGTCCTGGGTGAATGCCAAGCTCTCCGGAGCTGCCCGTCACTATAACGTGAGAAACCTTGCCATTAAAAATAGCGGCTTCTGCGCTGACAATATCCAACTCCATCGTTTGTGACATGACTATTCTCTTAAACTATAAGTTTTTTGCTTTATCGACCGCTTCATCAATACCACCAATCATATAAAATGCTTGTTCTGGCAGCTCATCATATTCACCTTTAATAATGCCTTCAAAACCACGAATCGTATCTTTTAATGTGACATATTTTCCTGGTTGACCTGTAAAAATTTCTGCAACAAAAAACGGTTGTGATAAAAAGCGTTGAATTTTACGTGCGCGCCTTACAATAAGTTTATCTTCTTCAGACAACTCATCCATTCCTAAAATAGCAATAATGTCTTTTAATTCTTTGTGGCGCTGCAATACTTCTTGCACTCGTCGAGCTACTCGATAATGCTCATCACCAATCACCAATGGGTCTAATTGTCGAGATGTGGAATCCAGTGGATCAACTGCAGGATAAATTCCCATTTCCACAATTTGTCGCGATAATACAATGGTTGCATCCAAATGCGCGAATGTCGTTGCAGGTGAGGGATCTGTTAAATCATCTGCTGGCACATAAATCGCTTGCACTGATGTGATTGAGCCTGTTTTTGTCGAGGTAATTCGCTCTTGTAAATTACCCATTTCTTCGGCAAGCGTCGGTTGATAACCTACGGCTGAAGGCATCCGACCGAGAAGGGCTGAAACTTCAACTCCCGCTAAAGTAAAACGATAAATATTGTCAATAAATAATAAAACGTCTCGACCATCATCACGAAAACGCTCAGCCATCGTTAATCCGGTCAGTGCAACACGCAGTCGGGCACCGGGCGGCTCGTTCATTTGCCCATAGACCAGCGAGACTTTATCCAGCACATTGGATTCTTTCATTTCATGATAAAAATCATTGCCTTCGCGAGTACGCTCACCGACACCCGCAAATACAGAATAACCACTGTGTTCAACGGCGATATTTCGAATTAATTCCAGCATGTTAACTGTTTTACCCACGCCTGCACCGCCAAATAATCCCACTTTACCGCCTTTAGCAAATGGGCAAAGTAAATCAATCACCTTAATGCCCGTTTCTAAAAGTTCGGATCTAGGGGCTTGTTCTACAAACGTTGGTGCACGACGGTGAATTGGTGCTCTTTCATCGTCTTTAACATCAATAGGGCCTGCTTCATCAATGGGCTCACCAAGCACATTAACAATGCGGCCTAGTGTTTTTTCGCCAACAGGAACAGTAATGGGTTGATTCGTGTTAGTCACTTCCAGTTTGCGTTTTAATCCTTCGGTGCTACCCATTGCAATGGTTCGCACAACACCATCACCTAACTGCTGCTGCACTTCTAGGGTCAACCCCCCTTCAACTCGCAACGCATCATACACTTTTGGTACGGCATCTCGTGGGAATTCAACATCAACCACTGCGCCGATGACTTCTGTAATTTGGCCTGTAGCGCTCATAACCTTGCCCTCTTAATCACTAATCGTAAAATAAACGTAACTACTCGCCCGTCATTGTGGCAAAAGCCGGAATCCAGGCGCGTTTTTCGCGCCAACGCACACAGTGCGTTATGGATCCCGCGGCCAAGCCGCGGGATGACGAGGTGTGAGCAGTTACAAATAAACATTAATCAATCGCCTCTGCTCCGCCAACAATTTCTGCAATTTCTCGTGTTATGCCGGCTTGACGAGCTTTATTATAAATCAATTGCAGCTCTTTAATTAATTCACCTGCATTATCCGTCGCATTTTTCATCGCAACCATTTGAGCAGCTTGAAAACAAGCAATATTTTCAACAACGGCTTGATACACTTGCGATTCAATATAACGTTCTAATAACATCTGCAATAAATCACGAGATGAATCCGGTTCATAAATATAATCCCAATACCCTTGTGAGCGTTGTTCTTCGGCACGCAACGGCAATAATTGACGAATAACAGGAGTTTGTTTTATAGTATTAACAAAATCGTTACTGGCGATAAACACTGCGTCGAGCTTTTTTTTATTGTAATGATCGAGCATCACTTTAACAACACCCACTAAATCTTGCACCACAGGTGCATCACCTAAGCGATCGGCAACCCCTAATACACTGCCGCCATGACGTTTGAAAAAGGCCTCTCCTTTTTTACCAATCAAACACAAGTCGATACCGACTTCTTTATTTTCCCATTCTTTCATTTCCAAAAGAGCCGTTCTAAATAAATTCATATTTAAGCCGCCGCATAATCCTCGGTCACTGGTGACAATAATAAAACCGACCCGTTTAATTTCTTCGCGACGCTGCAAATAGGGGTGATGGTATTCACTATGGCTCGCTGCAACATGAGCAATCACTTTGCGAATCTTTGTTGCGTAAGGTTTAGAAACTGTCATGCGATCTTGCGCCTTGCGCATTTTACTCGCCGCAACTAATTCCATCGCTCGGGTAATTTTTTGGGTATTTTTAATGCTCCCCATTTTATTACGTATTTCTCTGGCTCTGGACATAAAAAACCGCCTATTCTACTTAATTCAATCGTAACGACTCGCCCGTCATTGTGGCAAAAGCCGGAATCCAGGCGCGTTTTTCGCGCCAACGCACACAGTGCGTTATGGATCCCGCGGTCAAGCCGCGGGATGACAAGGTAAGCCGCGGGATGACGAGGTGTGAGCAGTTACATTCAATCTATCTAATATGTTTGTGTTCTTTTAAATTCTTCAATGGCCGCTCTCATTTTATTTGCAATTTCATCCGTAAGCTCAGGCTTTGCATTGATTTCATCGAGCAACGCTTGTTTTCGATCTCGCATGTAACTCAGCAATGCTTCTTCAAAATCACGCACTTTTTTGATGTCCACATCATCGATTAAGCCTTGGCCTACCGCAAACCAACTCATGGCAATCTCAGCCACGCTCATTGGTGCATATTGACGTTGTTTTAAAATTTCCATCACGCGTTGTCCACGCTCTAACTGCTTTCTTGTGGTTTCATCTAAATCAGACGCAAATTGCGAGAAGGCTTCCAGTTCACGGTATTGCGCTAATACAATACGTTCGCCTCCACCTAATTTTTTAATAATTTTAGTTTGTGCAGCACCTCCCACACGCGATACAGACAATCCGGTATTAATGGCAGGGCGTATTCCGGAATTAAATAAATTAACGTCTAAAAAGATTTGCCCGTCGGTAATCGAAATCACATTGGTCGGAATAAAAGCTGACACGTCACCGGCTTGGGTTTCGATAATGGGCAGTGCAGTTAAGGATCCCGTTTTACCTTTAACTTCACCTTTGGTAAATTCACTCACGTAATGTTCATTCACTCGTGCGGCACGTTCTAATAGTCTTGAATGTAGATAAAAAATATCACCCGGATAAGCCTCACGTCCCGGTGGACGACGCAATAATAATGAGATTTGTCGATAAGCCCAGGCTTGTTTGGTTAAATCATCATAAATAATCAGCGCATCTTCTCCACGATCACGAAAATACTCACCCATAGAACATCCCGTATAAGGTGCTGTATACTGTTGTGACGCCGCATCAGCCGCACCCGCTACAACTACAATCGTGTGTTTCATCGCATTGTGTTCTTCGAGTTTTCTAACGACGGCCGCAACGGATGAAGCTTTCTGGCCTATTGCAACATAAATACATTTCACACCGGTGTCTTTTTGATTAATAATGGTATCAATTGCAATCGCGGTTTTTCCAGTTTGACGATCTCCAATAATCAACTCTCGCTGCCCTCGACCAATGGGAACCAAAGCATCGATCGATTTTAAACCTGTGGGTAATGATTGCATCACGGATTGTCGGGTAATTACACCCGGTGCCACTTTTTCCACGGGGGACGTTAATGTTGTTTCAATAGGACCTTTGCCGTCTATCGGATTACCGAGCGCATCCACAACACGACCTAATAATTCAGGGCCAATGGGTACTTCTAAAATACGCCCCGTACATCGTGCTGTCATGCCTTCTTGTAGGTGCTCATAGGGGCCTAATATCACAGCACCTACTGAATCGCGTTCTAAGTTAAAGGCTAGACCATAAGTATTTTCAGGGAACTCAATCATTTCGCCGTACATAGCATTCGCCAAACCAAACACACGCACAATACCGTCTTTAATATTAACAATGGTACCTTCGGTTCGAATTTCCGCTTCGATATTAAATTTTTCGATGCGTGCTTTAATCAGATCACTGATTTCTGATGCTTGTAGTTGTTTTGAAGTTGGCATTTTAATTATCCTCTAGCTACTCAAACTGTTCACTTAAACGATTTAATTGATCTTTAATAGAACCGTCTAACACCCAGTTTCCGGCACGAATGAGCGCGCCACCGATGAGTGACTCATCATGATTAAATTCGATGGTCACTTTTGAATTAAACTGTTTTTCTAACATAGTATAAAAATCTTGATGAACAGATTCATCTAACGGAAACGCAGAAACCACCTCAGCCTCAACAATCCCTTTATACTCTGCTAATAATCGCTGATACAGTAAGGCGATATCGGGCAACACTTCCAATCGTTTTGCACTCACGAGTAGTGTTATTAAATGTTGTAGTTTCTCTTTCATATCGTCTGGTAAATCAGGTGTTAATTTTTCTGCTACTTCACAGACAAGGCTAATGAGTTGTGCTTGTGATAATTTTGGATTCGCCATTAAATACAATACGTTCCGATCGGCCATGAGCTGGCCTAAGCTTTGTAATAACTCATTCCACTTTTGCAGTTGATCCGCCGTTTGAGCCGTTGAAAATAATGCTTTCGCATAAGGTCGCGCGATGGTTAAATGTCTTGCCATTAAGTTTCACCCATCATATCTTGCACTAAACCATCATTTAGTTTTTTATCCACTTCTCGGCGCAGTATTTTTTCTGCACCTGCGACAGCCATTTGTGCGACCTGCGACATGAGCTGATCTTTAGCACTAATATATTGCTGATCAATTTCTTCTTCGGCTAAACGTACTATACGATCACCTTCATCACGCGCTTGCACTTTAGATTCTTCAATGATGTGATGAGCGCGTTGATTCGCTTGCTCTATGATATGCGCAGCTTCTGCTTTAGCTTCATTGATATGTTCCTTAGACTTAAGGCGGGCCAATTCTAATTCGTGGTGTCCCTGCTCAGCCGCGGCCAACCCATCTGCAATTTTCTGGCGCCGATCCTCCATGAGTTTCATTAAAGGTGGCCACACAAATTTCATGGTAATCCATACGAACACAGCAAATGTAATCATTTGTCCGATGAGTGTTGCATTGATATCCAAGAACTTGCCCTCTTATTTCTATTAATTTACTTTTACTTTCGCAGCCTTAGCTAACCGCTTTAGCCGCCTGCGATAATACTGCACCCAAAAATGGGTTTTTAGTAAACATTAAAACAAATCCCATCGCAATTGAGATCGCCGCAAATGCATCGACCAATGCGGCCATTAAAAACATATTCGTCATCAACATACCTTTTAATTCGGGTTGGCGTGCAACACCCTCTAAAAATTTTCCACCGAGCACACCAAAACCAATAGCCGTACCTAACGCCGGCAACCCAATTAACAAACCTGCCGCGATCGCAGATAAACTCTGCACGTTGGCAATCAGTGTAGCTAACTCCATCATGTCCCCCTTTTTTATTGACAATACAAAAAATCTTGCACCAACATCAGCACTAATGCGCTTGCTGAGCAATACTTAAATACACTATCGTCAACATCATAAATATAAATGCTTGGATAGTAATAATTAAAATATGGAATATGGCCCACATCCCTCCTGGCAACCATTGCAAATACCAGGGAATCATAGCCGCAATCAAAATGAAAATGAGTTCGCCTGCAAATAAATTGCCATACAACCGTAACGATAACGACAGTGGTTTAACGCCATCCTCTAATACGCGAAAGATGATGTTAATCGGAAATAAATACCAACCAAAAGGCCTGCTTAAGATTTCTTTTCCAAATCCACCGAATCCTTTTGCTTTTATATTATAGAAAATAATTAAGATAAATACCGTAATTGATAAGGCAAACGTCATTGTCGGATCAGCAGTGGGTACCGATTTAAAGTAATTGACCCCAAATAAAGACATGATTCTCGGCAATAAATCAACCGGAATTAAATCCATAAAGTTCATTAAAAACACCCAAATGAATATGGTTAAACCGAGCGGGCCAATCAGGTTGCTTTTGCCATGAAATGATTCTTTAACTAAGCTATCAACCGTCTCGACACTGAGCTCTAAAAAGTTCTGTATTTTACTGGGCACTCCATTTTGCGCACGACGCACGATGCGATAGAAAAACGCTAAAAACAAAACACCAATAACGGTGGATACAAGTAGGGTATCGACATTCAAGGTCCAGAATCCAGCTTTTGCAGAGCCTAGACCAACCTTCCAATGCACCAAATGATGCTGAATATATTGGGCAGATGTCATCGTCTCACTACTCATTGGCCCATCTCTTTTTATTCATCATAAGCAATGGCGCGAACCACATGCCCATGTTAGCTCCAATAAAACCTGTCAGAAAAGCAGGCATTTGTACTCGAACCATGCTGAGTATACCGAGTACCAAAACCACACTGAGCAGCAACTTAACCAATTCACTTCGATAAAACGCAGCAACGATCTTATGCGGCTCGCTCGCTTTGCCACTCGCGAAAAAGCGCCAAGCAAAATAGAGGCTTGGCACGATAGAGGCTACCCCCCCGAGCAACGCTGAGGTCATCGACGCAAAACCCATAAAACCCCATGCGAACGCTATGATTAACACGGCAAGACATTGCAAGATAATCATTTGCAAAGCCTTTGTTCTAGCTCGACTCACACCCTTAGGCTGGGATTGTAGGTTTTTACGCACACTAATACCCCGCAGTATAAACGGTAGGGGCGAGTATAATGGCTTTTGCGGTATTGTGCAATTGGGTCAGAGGGCAGCACCAGTGCGGCCATCTGGCTTTTCATCTTCCACGAGACTGACCGAGTTGTAAGCGCCTCAAGTGTGGTGCGCAAGATTGAATTTCAATCTCATAACCCCTTGTAATGTGTACTTTTCTAGATGTAACGTGTCAATTTGCCTAACTAGTAGCCAAAAGCCACATATTTGAGGCGGTTACGACCGAGTTTGGCCTTCCACCAAGGTTTTTGCATAGTACCTTTAGTACATAAGAAATTTACCTACTTGTATAATATAATAGGTAATTAGACGAACCCTGAGTAACGCCTACTTTTACCGCCTATAGTATAGAACTCACGTTGATCTACCTGCCATTTTATGCTATTTTTACCGCTCAAATTCCAGTAATTATAAAGAGGTTACATCATGTTAAAACGAGTCTTAGTGGCTATTAGTCTATTAATTTTAACGTCTGTTGCTTTTGCAAGCACTGCCCAAAAACTCGGCACCGTCTCTGGAAACACTTACCAGAACTCCTTCTTTGCATTCAAAATGCAAGTGCCAAAACATTGGCAAGTCGCAAGCCAAAAACAAATGGAGCAGTTGACAAAGGCTGGCGAAAAAATCATGCGGCAAAAACTTAAGAAGGATGATTTAGCTCAAAAACCCAATCTCATTAAAAAGCTCTATTTGTTCCAAGCATCCAACAAGCCCATCGGCATGTCTGACAATAACGTCATACGCATTGTGGCCTTAAATCTTGGGGCTTTTGGCAGCGGCATCAAATCAGGCAAGCAATATTTGCAAGTAGCCTCCTATGGCCTTCGCAAGGTACTTGGTCAAAAAGCGAAAATACAAAAACTGCCTGATGTGATGCTGGGCGGCCAAAAGTTTTCACAACTTCTAATCACCATTAAAGTAATGAACACGCCTGTCCATGAAAGATGGTATGCCGCGATGGTTAAAAATTATATATTACACATCCAAACGATTTATACCTCTGCAAAAGGGCAGCGTAAGCTTGATAAAATAATTAAAGGCATTCGGTTTAAAAAATAAGGTCACTACGCGCCAACTCACGCAGTGCGTTATGGATCCCGCGGGATGATGAGGTGTGAACAGTTACAAAATAAGAACACATCATCCCTTTGCCAAACCGGTGGAGCTAGTGGGGATCATTCATCCGTGATATGAATATGCTCTAAAATCCCATCTAATTCATCAACACTATTGTAATGAATCACTAGTTTCCCTTGCCCACTTTGCTGATGTTGAATCCGAACTTTAGCACTGAAAGTATCCGATAATCGTTCTTGTAAGGCACGAATGTTGGGATCAATTTTGCGAGGCGTTATTTCAGTATTTTCAGAATCATGGCCCTGCTTGTGCCTTCGAATTAATTTCTCGGTCTCTCGAACGGACAGCATTTTACTCACAATCTCATCGGCAACTTCACTTTGTTCTACCCCCTCTAATGCTAACAATGCACGGGCATGTCCCATGTCTAACAGCCCTTGTTCGACTAAATTGCGCACATCAGGATTCAAATTTAATAACCGTAACAAATTTGAAGTCGCCGCACGTGATTTACCCACGGCATCTGCGACTTCTTGATGAGTCATCTGAAACTCAGAAATAAGCCGTTGTAGCGCTTGTGCTTCTTCGATGGCATTCAAATCACGACGCTGAATGTTTTCGATTAATGACATGGCCACAGCAGAACGATCCGGAATAACGCGCACAATCGCAGGAATCGTGCTAAGACCAGCGAGCTGGCTAGCACGCCAACGTCGCTCACCGGCGATAATTTCATAGCCATTATCGGCCGGGCGTACTACGATCGGTTGAATAATGCCTTCAGCACGAATGGATTCGGCTAGCTCAGACAGCGATTCTTCATCGATATTTTGGCGTGGTTGATAGCGTCCTGGGAAAAGTGCATCGAGGGGTAAATAACAAAGTCTCCCTGCTTCACTAGCATTGTTATCGCTATTAGCCACCTCTGGCGTTGTCGTTATATCACTTAATAATTCATCAACCCCTAAATCACCAAGCCCTCGGCCTAACCCTCTTTTGATTTGACTCATTGCAATTCACCCTCCGCCTGTTGTGTTGTTGCACTGACTGTTGACTGAGTTTCCTCGCGACGTAATATTTCACCGGCCAACGCTAAATAAGCAATTGCTCCTTGGGAACCTTTATCATGACGAATCACAGGCACACCATGACTCGGCGCCTCTGCGAGGCGAACATTCCTGGGAATAACGGTTTGATAGACTTTATCACTAAAATGCTTGAGCAATTGCTCTGAGACTTCCGTCGTCAAACGATTTCGGCCATCATACATCGTGCGCAACAAGCCTTCTATGCGCAATTGGGGGTTAGCAGCTTTTCGAATCCGTTCAATATTGCTCAATAAACTCGTTAACCCTTCCAAAGCATAATATTCACACTGTATCGGCACTAATACGCTATCGGCAGCGACAAGCGCATTGACGGTGAGCATATTTAATGAAGGTGGGCAGTCGATTAAGATATAGTCGTAATTTGGACGCAAAGGCTGAATGGCTTCGCGAAGACAATGTTCCCGTCGTTGTGCTTTAAGCAAGCGCACTTCTGCGACAGTTAAACTGCCGTTGGATGGCAGCACTGCAAAGTTCCATTCGGTGTTAATGATGGCATCACTCGCATCTGCTTCGCCTAATAACACTTGATTAATCGAAATGTCTAAGCGAGATTTTTCTATGCCACAACCAACCGTGGCGCTGCCTTGGGGGTCGAGGTCAACTAGTAACATTCGCCGTTTAGTTGCCGCCAATGAGGCAGCCAAATTGACTGAGGTTGTGGTTTTACCCACACCTCCTTTTTGATTAGCAATGGCGATGACTCTAGTCACTCGAATCTCCTGTCACGACCACCAAATGTCGACTCGCTGATAAACCCGGTACACTCAATGGAAATACACTCACTTTTTTGTCAACCTTTTCTATTTCAGCCTCTGGATAGTTGCCTTTCATAAGCAGCCACTGTCCATTGGGACACAGTAGGTGCTGAGTGTTGGATATCACCTCAGCCATCGTTGCTAGCGCTCGACAAATGATAGCATCAAAACAGAAGCGGCTACTAAAGTTTTGTACGCGGGCTTGGACGATTTCAATGTTGTCGATGCCAAATTCTGCTTTGGCTTGTATTAAAAAGCGTACTTTCTTGCCGTTACTATCTAAGAGCACAAATTGCTTGGATGGATGGGCTAGTGCTAAGGGCAAACCTGGGAAGCCAGCTCCTGTGCCTACATCTAAGATATTTTGACCTTGCAAATGCGGGGAGATGCTCAGACTGTCGAGCAGATGGTAGGTGACCATTTGATCGAGCTCGCGTATTGCGGTGAGGTTGTAAGCTTTGTTCCAGCGTTGTAAGAATTTGAGAAAAGCGATGAGCTTTGCTTGAGTGCCTTCTGCGACATCTAAGTGCAATGCGCTAAGGCCTGCCTTGAGTTGTTGGGTTAAATGGTTGGTGGTCATTACCTAATAAAAGATACACTACTCTGGCGGAAGATGTTAGGGTGAAGACGCTGCACAACCACATCGACTCACAAATGCGTAGCTCCCTCATTAGCGCTATCTATTGTAATCTTAAATGGCGAATACGATTCAACTAAATATTTTTCACCGTAGGCTGTCACCATCATTGGAGAAATATTTAGCTTTGCAGTAGAACTCATCATAACGAGCGTTGTATTTAACGGGGTTTTGACACCATTGCCTAACTGCAGTAAGAAATGCACATCATAGTCTCCTGTAGCTGTAGTCTTTATTTTTGCAATGGAGTTACTATCTGTAAAAGGATATACTGTGTTGCCCAGGATATTTAACTCTGCCTTCGTATTTTTATAATTTAAATCATGGGCCATGCTAACATGAATAGAAAATATAGTTTTATTATTCACCCCTATGGAAATCGTACCCTTTTGTCCGAAATTAGTTTTTGGTTGCGCAAATACACAGGTTAATGTGAATAAGCCGAACACGAAAATGATGATCTTTACTAAATTTTTTCTCATTGAACTCTAGCCTTTTTCTTAAAATAGGGGGTTCCAACATATGGACACGTCATGACATTCACATAGGTATAATCAAATGCGTTTCCACAGTAATAATAATCATTCTTAATATACCAATTATTATTTAGCATTCCTTGTGCTGGTTTTAAATCGCGATAAGCCGACCGCACCTCAAGCCTGTCTCCGCCGTACCGAGTATTTTTGCTGTAAAAATAATAAAGCCTACCCGCGTCTCCACTGATTTTTTGATAACCCGCATAAAGAAACATGTAATGTCCCTTAACATTATTCCCTATACCGTCATACATGATTTCGAAATAAGGACTTTTAAACGTACACGAGCTCTCAATATCCGCGGAGCAGGTTATAAAACTTGGCATGTAATGTATGTTTGTGTCTGCTAGAGAGCTCATACCCCACAAAACCAAAATAAACAAACCCATGTATTTTATTATTTTCACTGTAACAACACCTATTAATTAAGATTTCACTTCACAAACAACAATTGGGGTGAAACCAGATCCTTGCCATGTTTTAAGCACATACAAATTAATATAATGATCACCAGGGGTTGTAGGAATATATTGGCAGGATATGGAAGAAGGGATAAAACCCTCTTGATTTGTGCCTGGTATCTTTGAACTGCCACTAATGCCACAGTTAATCCCAAATTGTTCAGTACATTTATCATACTTAAAATGATGATCCTGAGAAAAGTCGGCTATCGGTCTAACAAAACCATTTAGATCCAACAACCGATAGTGATGGTCATCATATACAAAATAAATACTCACAACTTTATAATTAAAAGTATTGTTTACAACATGGTCCAAATTAAAGTGGTAGGTGGGGCCATTTGTTAATGGGGCTGCTTTTGCTGATGATATAATCGCACTCATCATAAAGAACATAAGCATGAAAATTGTCACACATCGTTTTGTCACGTTTTTCCTCAATTTGAACATCATTATTCGCCTTTAATCTCCCAAGTCAACTGCACCGGTTTAAAAGTCAATACCTTATTAACCATCCAATTCATCATTCCAGTCACAATTTTGGATGATTGCCCTGGAGAAAGCGGCTTAATATCTCCAACTATCCAAACGGGCGTAGACATAGGATCTATAGGTCCCTTTGCTTTATAAAAAGAAATTCTGTATTGATACATTTTCTCAGGTGACAAGCCACCACATAATTCGCTTCGAATCTGAACGATATAATTTTTTCCATCAAATATTAATGGGTAATCACGAGCACAATATCCTCGGGGGCCACCATATAATCCTACACTGATAACCTTTGTATTTATCTTATAGTGTTCAGTGATATCCTTTGGCAGAGTTGATGCTGGTATAATTGCAACTTGATAAAAGCCTTCAGGAGAATCCGGTTTAGCCGCATAGCTTAATGCACTAAAAAAAAGCCCTAATAAAAGCGGTAATAGGAAAAAATAAGACAAACGTTTTGAAATCATATGGAAACCCCGTTTCTTTGAGCTTAGCTGAACTCAACCTGCCTGGCTGCTCGAATTATACACAATAAAGAGGAGTAGTCAATTACCTTCAATGTTAAAATGTAAGAAAAAAGGAAGGGCATTTAATCTTCTCTTAATTTTAAGGGTTCTTCCAACATTAATTTTCTAGCTGGCGTCTGACGCACTTTATTAGGCGTTCAATCAAAGCATTTCAGCACTGGCTAGGGATGGAAGATGTTAGCGGCCTGCCATAACTTTTCCAACAAAACTCCTTGGCCACTCTACATTGTTAACTTTATCTGTAATTAAAATACCGACCATCTCAGTTGCTGTTTCTTCGAGCTTTTGTTTCGTTCTACCAGGAATTCTACTAAACTCTTTATCCATACCTGAATTAAGCCTTCCTTCGTTTAATTTATTTGCAACCTGAAAAACAAGATACGCTGTTATTAGACCATCGGCGTAGTCAAAATTTACCAAGATGCCATCATAATGGTTAATACGATTAGAATGATGCCTCAATAATTTACGAGCCTTTTTTCGTAATATTTCATCAAGAGCTTTTGTTTTATTATTTTTATTGCTATTGCTATAGGCTTGGGCTGCTTTTGTCAATTGTCTAAATTCACGTGTCAACCATGATTCACTAGTTCTGTCTATTCTTTGGTACGTTTTCTTTTTAAATAAAGGCATAACTAAGGCCTCTTTCCTTAACAAAAAACTAGCAATTCTTAGTTAAAATGTAACTGCTCACACCTCGTCATTCCGCGGCTTGACCGCGGGATCCATAACGCGCCTGGATTCCGGCTTTCGCCACAATGACGGGCGAGTCGTTACGTTAAAAGTATGTCAGGACTCACACCAACTATCAATATAAATTATTTCATTATTTTAGTTTTCCTGCCGCAATAACTCCGATAAAAACCAATAGACAAACGAACGTTAGTAACATAAACGCATGTTGTGCGCTGTAGTTCTTGTCAAATCCATAAAGAAACACTGAAAATAGAATAAATACGACGGTGACGGCAACGCCGATGGCCGCTTGAACACGCCCTTGGTAAGCTTTATCCGTGAGCATTTGCACGCTCGACATAATTAATGCGAAACTTCCAAAGCTAAACCCAAGCACTAAAAATGCGATCAATGCATTGCCTAACACTGCTGTGGTTCCCAAAGTGATATAGCTGAGGCCCGCTAAAACACTGGCTATTGCTAAACAGCGCTCTTTAGAAATGCGATGGGCAAGATAAGTCCAAGAAAATGCGCCCAGGATCGCACCCGTTGAAATGACTGCTTCACTGACGCCAAAAATTTTACTGCCTGCATGTAAAATCGTTTTTACATAGGGGCCCACGAGCACAGGTGCTGCCATTAAAGTCATCAGAATGAGCGCTTGAATCCAGGCATATAATAATAACCGTTTGTTCGAAAAGAGATAGCGGTAGCCATCGCCGATGCGTTTAATAAAACCCATCTTATTTAATTGTGTTGCGGTTTTTTGTATGTGGTGGCGTTTGACCGGGATCATGGTGAGCGCACTTATAACGTATAGTGCGGCAATCATAAATAATGCCTCATACGTGCCTAACACCGTCAGCACTGCAACCGTGATAATGCCTCGCCCAATAATATTCCCTAATTCATAAGCCGTATTGATATTTGCATTGGCATACACTAATTGTTCCTCGGGCACGAGTTCGTGAACGAACGCGGGCAGCAACGGCTTATATAATGCGGCAAAGCATCCTGATAAAACGAGGAGAAGATAGATCACCCATAATTTCGGCTCATAGAGCAGGAGCAGGCCAAAGACTACAAACATGATGGCTCGTATGGATTCGGCCACAATAATTAATTGTTTACGATCATGGTGATCAGCGAGCGCTCCAAAATAAGGGCTTAAAAATAAGGATGGCAGCCAAAATAAAATCATTCCTAATAATGTCGCGTTGATGCTGGGGTGAAAGTGTAAGATCATCCAGATCATAACGATATAAGCGAGACCACTTGCAAAGGTGCCTGCAATGGATGAGTAAAGATAGAATTGAAAAGAACGGTTTTTTAAAAGTTGCTTTTGTTGCTTCCAATAACTCATCTGTAAAATTTTCCTATGCGGTTACGACGACGGCCTCTCATAACAACCAACCTTCTGGTTTTTTGTAAGAAAATTATAGTAGTTCTAATTCATATTCTCGGCCAAAAAAGTCTGGCATTTGCATCTCCAACTAAAGTCCCCGCAAACAGCACTATGCCTGTTTGCGGGGACTCCTGTCAACATATCGAACACTCTGATTATATCCGGTGATCGCGATCTTCTGACTTTACCTGCTGAATCAAGCATTCTAGCGGAACACATTCCAGATTCAAATTTAGTCCATGTGAAAAACTGTGGGCATATGCCACAAATTGAGAAGCCTGATGAGTTAGTAGAATTAATTGTTAATTTTTTTAATTAAACGGAGCATCATTAAAAAACAACCTCGCCAATAGGGCTTTGCTTTCGCGGGGATGACGGTAATGCTACAATAGACACAACTAAACTCTCGCGGGATCCCAGCAGAAACTCCTGATGAACGTAAAAATGTATAAACAAGTGGATCAGAAGATAACTTCTGAATTAAACGCACTTGAATCACTTTGCAAGCAGCATGACGGTTATTCTATTCCTATTTATTGGGATCTATTAAAAAATTATCGTGAGAATGCGAGAGATTTTTATATTTATGACCAAGATCAATTGATAGGCTATTTTAGTGCGTTTTCGTTTTCAGAGAATGAATTTGAAATCAGCGCCATGATTCATCCTCATTACCGACGTCAAGGTATTTTTTCTACGCATCTACGAGAAGTTCAACTTCTTGCAGCAGAGCTAGAGGTCGAACGATTTACTTTTGTATGCCCTAAAAATTTAACTGCAAGCAAAGCGGCTTTAACAGCAATAGGCGCTCGCTATCATTTTACTGAATACACATTGCGATTACTCAACGATAGCGTCTCGCTTCCCCCCTCCACTGAAACAACCACTTTGATTGAAGCGGGCCCAGATGATTGCCAAGTTTTAGCAGCGTTAGATGCCAAATGTTTTAACTCCAATGAAACACTGATGTTACAACGCTTTAATGAGATTATCTCAGATACACATCGTCGAACCTGGTTATTCATGCTGGAAAATAAACCCATCGGAAAAATCCATCTGCGTATTGAAAATGGCATAGTCATATTACACGATTTATGCATACTACCTGAACACCAAGGGTTTGGTTACGGTTTTCAAATGTTGCAAGACACTTTAAGACAACTGCGGGTTATGAGACTTCGCGAAACTCAATTGACGGTCAATGCCCATAATGAAAATGCACTTAGACTGTATCAAAAAGCGGGCTTTGAAATTCAGCAAGTCTATGAATATTATAAGCTCGATGTGTAGGCCTATCTGGGGCCTATCTAACCAATAACCCCTTGATAAATAACCCATTCCATCCCAAACAGAATACTAGAATCTTAAAACCAGTACTAGGACTACAATTGTTATGATGGGGTAGCGTTTCGCTGTAAATCCAGGTTTTATTTCACGATTTGGCTGGGTATAACCCCGTATCATCAGCCAAATCTCATAAGCGCTACAACCATCTTACCCATTATGAGTGGGCAAAAGCAAAAAAGCTGAACTGTTCACGTTGTATGAGAAATTACAATTAATCTCAAAATAGGCACTCTTTTTTGATGTTAATGCTATTTACTCATGCTTGTTTTTTAAGATGCACCAACAATAATGAAATGGCAGCAGGTGTCATGCCTTGAATTCGAGTGGCTTGGCCAAGCGTTGCTGGTTTGATTTGCGATAGCTTTTGTTTTAATTCACAGGATAATCCAGTGACTTGATCATATTCGATAGCCTCTGGAATTTTAGCCGTTTCATGGCGTTTTTGACGTAGAATCTCTTCCTGTTGACGAACAATGTAACCGGCATATTTCGTTTGAATGTCTACTTGTTCACTAACAGTTTTATCGCTGACACCCGGTGCAAATGACGTGAGTTTAACTAAATCATTATAAGTGACTTCAGGGCGGGCTAATAAATCAATGCCATTGTATTCACGTTGAATGGTTTGTGAAAATTGTTGCTCGAATTGAATGGCTGTTTCTGTATTCGGATGTATCCAAATGTCTTTTAATCGTTGTTGTTCTTTCTCGACAGCAGAACGTTTATTGCTAAACGCTTGCCAACGATGATCATCAATTAATCCAAGCTCTCGACCTTTTTCCGTTAATCGCAAGTCCGCGTTATCTTGACGCAATAATAAGCGATATTCGGCACGGCTTGTAAACATGCGGTAAGGTTCTTGAGTGCCGCGAGTGGTTAAATCATCGATTAATACGCCTATATAAGCTTCATCGCGTCTTGGAGTCCACGGTTCTTTTTGTTGTACTAATCGTGCTGCGTTTAATCCGGCAATTAAGCCTTGTGCTGCGGCTTCTTCGTAACCGGTGGTGCCATTGATTTGACCGGCAAAAAATAATCCGCCGATAAATTGAGTTTCTAATGATGATTTTAAATCACGGGGATCAAAAAAATCGTATTCGATCGCATATCCTGGGCGAGTAATATGGGCTTTTTCTAATCCAGTAATACTGCGAACAAACGCTAACTGAGCTGCATAAGGCAAACTGGTTGAAATACCATTAGGATAGATTTCTTTTGTGTTTAATCCCTCAGGCTCTAAAAAAATCTGATGTGAGGAGCGCTTTGCAAAACGCACAATTTTATCTTCAATCGAAGGGCAATAACGTGGACCTGCACTTTCAATCACGCCGCTATAAATGGGTGATTCATTTAAATGATTGCGAATGATGTCGTGAGTTTTTTCATTAGTAGCACTAATATGACAATCCACTTGTGGTGGGTGCTCCTCTCGATGTCCTAAATAAGAAAAAACGGGGCGGGGCGTATCGCCAGGTTGTTTAGCGAGTTTGCTAAAATCAATGCTGCGACCATCAATTCTGGGCGGTGTGCCCGTTTTTAACCGGTCCACTCGAAAAGGAAGCTCGCGTAGACGCTGTGCTAATGCCTGTGCCGGTGGGTCTCCTGCGCGGCCACCGCGACATTGATTATGTCCGATGTGAATTAGTCCACCCAGGAAAGTGCCTACTGTCAGCACCACCGCAGGCGCCTTAAACTTAAGGCCCATTTGTGTCACCACTCCAGTGATGCAATTGGACTCTACGATTAAATCATCTACCGCTTGTTGGAATAGCCACAGATTGGGTTGATGTTCTAAGGTTTTGCGAATCGCTGCCTTATACAAGGCTCGATCAGACTGTGCCCGCGTGGCCCGCACTGCCGGCCCTTTGCGTTGATTCAAAACCCGAAAATGAATGCCAGCAAGGTCTGCAGCATGTGCCATCACACCGCCCAGGGCGTCGATCTCTTTGACGAGATGGCTTTTACCAATTCCACCGATGGCCGGGTTGCAGGACATCTGGCCTAGGGTTTCGAGGTTATGAGTCAGGAGCAAGGTGCGCACGCCCATGCGGGCTGCGGCTAATGCCGCTTCCGTTCCAGCATGCCCGCCGCCGACTATGATTACGTCAAATGTATGTGGCTCATTCATTCTAGTTTGTTGTTTTGTTCCGTTGTTTAGAAAGGGGAATTTTAGCATAATGTCTTGGATCATTGAATAAGCTGTTGTAGGGTCTATCCTCGTTTCGACTCACTTTTAGGTGTGTTAATCATGCAGAAAGAAGCGGATCATACTATTTCGGTGACAACTTCTATAAAATTCTATTAGGTTTAGTTAATAGTAATCCATACTACAAGTCAGTGCCCCGCTTATTAAAAACGAAGGGAAGATTTACCTGTGGGATTGGAGTGAAGATATGTAGAATTAGGACAACTGGATCCCGCGGTCAAGCCGCGGGATGACGATAAATTAAATCCTACTTACCAATACAAAAACTAGAAAAAATCCGACCCAGCAGGTCATCACTCGTAAATTCACCGGTTATTTCAGATAATGCGTGTTGTGCCTGCCGAAGTTCTTCGGCGCTGAGTTCTAAGGCTTTGTGGGTTTCAAGTTGTTCGATGCTTTTTTGAATGAAAGCGTGTGTACGATCAATCGCATTGAGATGTCGGCGTCTGGCAATAAACGTGCCTTCTGGCATGGTTTGGTAACCCATAAATTCTTTTAAATAATTTTCTAATAGATCGATACCTTGATTATACTTTATGGATAATGAAATAATCGTATGGTCTTCGGCTTTTTCTAAAGCAGGATTTTCATTTAATAAATCGATTTTATTTTTTAGAATTAAAACAGGCATTTTATTTGGAAGTGCTTTGAAAAATTCTGGATCAAATGCTGTTGGATCTGATTTGCCTAATGTTTTGGCATCAACGACTAATAATACCAAATTTGCTTTTTTGATTTCAAGCCACGTGCGACGCATGCCTTCTTGTTCGACTTCATTATCACTCTTGTGCAAGCCTGCTGTGTCAATCAAATGTAATGGCATGCCATCGATATGAATATATTCGCGTAACGCATCGCGCGTCGTGCCGGCAATATCCGTCACAATTGCACTATCTTTGCCCGTTAGGCAATTTAGCAAACTGGATTTACCTGCATTCGGTCGGCCAGCAATGACGACTGTCATGCCTTCTTGTAATAGGGTGCCTTGTTCTGCTCTTTGCTTAATCTTTTCAATTTTTTTTAAAAGCGCTTGTAATTTTTCTACAATATCACCTTCGGCAATAAAATCGATGTCTTCGTCCGGAAAATCAATGGCGGCTTCTATTTCAATTCGTAATTGGATTAATGCTTCAACTAAATGATGAATGTGTTTCGAAAACTCTCCTTGCAAAGAGCGCACAGCTGATTGCGCTGCTTGTTTTGAGCTGGCATTGATTAAATCGGCGATAGCTTCTGCTTGGGTTAAGTCAATTTTATTATTTAAAAATGAACGTAGCGAAAATTCCCCTGGGTTTGCAACTCGCGCTCCCGCTTGTAATACGGCTTGTAGTAGTTGATCGATAACGACCGGGCCACCATGTCCATGAAGTTCAAGCACCTCTTCACCGGTAAATGAATTCGGGTTTGGAAAATAAAGCGCAAGCCCTTCATCGATAACCACACCATCACGATCTTTGAATCGACAAAACGTGGCATATCTCGGCTTTGGAACTTGCCCTAAAATGCGCTCAGCAATTATTTTTGTTTTGGGGCCTGATATTCTAATCATGGCAACACCGCCAACACCCGCTGCTGTGGCCCGTGCTGCAATGGTTTCTGTCATCGTTTCTTTTTCTTCTTCTTTTTAGCTTTTGGTTTCGCGTTAGGGTCAAATGTTTTCATAATATACCACTGCTGCAAAATCGAAATACAGTTATTAACCAACCAGTACAATACTAAACCTGCTGGAAAAGTCGCAAAAAACACGGTGAAAATAACCGGCAAACCATACATCATCACCTTCGCTTGCATTGGGTCAGGTGGTGGTGGGCTGATTTTTTGTTGTATGAACATGCTCACACCCATCAGCAGGGGTAACACGTAAATAGGATCTTTTACAGATAAATCCTGTATCCAAAAAATAAACGGTGCTTGGCGCAATTGAACGCTTTCAATCAGCACATAATATAAGGCGATAAACACGGGTATTTGTATTAACATCGGCAAACACCCACCCATGGGGTTGGCTTTTTCCTTTCGATAAAGCTCCATGGTTGCTTTGCTCAACGCTTGTTTATCATCACCCAATCGCTCTTTCAAAGCCGCTATGCGTGGCTGCATGGCACGCATTTTTGCCATGGACCGATAGCTTTTTTCAGATAATTTATAGAATAACAATTTAATTAAAATCGTAGTTAAAATAATAGACCAACCCCAATTACCGATAACAGAATGAATCTTATCCATTGCCCAAAAGATAATTTTAGAAATAGGGGATAGCCAACCATAGTCAATAGTTAGCTCCAAACCTTTTGCGACTTGTTTTAATCGTTTCGCAACTTCTGGGCCAACATAAAATTTCGATTGTGTTTTAGCAACTTGTCCAGGCATTAATGTGACTTGAGGCGAAACATAACCTACCGTGAAAATATCGTTAATGCCTTTTTTACTGGTTGGACCAATAACATGACTGTAATAATGATTTTCTTGAGTTGCTTCTGGTATCCAAGTACTCAGAAAATACTGTTGCTGCATAGCAATCCAACCGCCTTTGATATTACGACTCACATTATTTTCAACTAATTTTTTAAAATGTAGTTTTTCGTAAGGCTTTTCTGGGCTTGAAATAGCAGCACCATTATAAGAGCGGGTATGAAGTGATTTTTTAACTTTAACATTGCGGCGTACGATTTGATTGTAAAAACTCCCTATCCAGGTCTTATTAGACGCGTTTTTTACTTGTGTTTGTGCTTTGATGACATAATGATTGCGCTTGAAAGTATAAATCTTATTGACTTCTAACCCTGACGGCGTACTCCCCGAAAGCCTCACCACAAGCTGATTTTGCCCGGGTTGCAATTGATATTGGTATTGAGCTGCCTCAAAGTTGACACTCTTTAATCGGCCTTTTGTGGTTTGACTGGTCAATCCACTTTGGGCGATGTAAAGACGATTCAAGCTCTTATTTAAAATCAGTGTCGGTACAGCTGGCGGTTTCAATGAAACCGGGTATTTTAAAAGCTTGGCGCTAACTAGGTTTCCTCCTTTAGTGCTAATAGCGACTTCAAGCAAATCCGTTTTAACGCGTATTAGTCTTCCGCTGATCGCTTGTTGCGCGGCTGTCTTCGTTGTTTTCTTTTGAGGCGACACAGTTGAAACACTACCGGGCTTATACGTCGGTGGGACAAAGTCTGTTGGTGAGGTGGTTTGAGTTTGTTCAGCTTTCGGAAACGCTTTTACAGCGGGTGGCGGATAATCACGCTGCCAGGCATTCCATAGTGCAACGCCTAATAAAACCAGAGCTAGAAACAATATGATTCGCTTAATATCCATGCCAAAGTTACCTTTTTAACTGTGTTGGTACAAGATCTTCACCGCCGGGATGAAAGGGGTGACAGCAGAGCAAACGCCGCACCGTTAAATAAAGCCCTTTTAACGTCCCAAAACGCCGAATTGCAGTTAGGGAATAGGTGGAACACGTTGGATAAAAACGGCAGTGATGGCCCAGTAATGGGCTTAATACATAACGATATGCTGTTATAAGCCCAACTAAGGCTTTTTGAAGCGTTCTGTCAATCGCGACATAAGTTGCTCTAAGCATTGTCGTATCTCTTGGTTATCCGCAAGTTCCGCACCCGTACGAGCAATAAACACCAAATCGAAACTGTTGAGGACTCGTTGGTGATGACGAAACGTTTCTTTAATAACCCGCTTAATCCGATTGCGTTGGTTAGCGTGTCGAACGTTTCGTTTGCTCGTAATCACCCCTAATCTAGGGTGGTCCAAATTGTTAGGCCGATAATATAACACAAAATGGGAGCTGTAGAGACGTTTACGTTGTTTAAAGACTTGTTGATATTCACTGGCTTCGCGAATTCTGAGTTTTTTTGAGTATCGAAACCGATGGTTAAGCACTGAGCTTTTTACGCCCTTTGCCTCTGCGTCTTTTAATGACTAAACGACCGCCTGGTGTAGACATGCGTGCCCGAAAGCCATGGGTACGCTTACGTTTAATGTTGCTGGGTTGGAAAGTTCTTTTCATGGCGCAATGATAAGGTAACCTATTGGATGTGTCAATCTTGTAAATTTACATCATATTTACATCATAATAACAATATTATTATATAAGATAATAGTAGTAGTTATAGCAATCGTCCTTCTCTGTGGAAAACCCTTTTTAGTTTTTTAATTTCAATAGATTATATCACTTGTTAGGCTGTGGTTATATGGGGGAATTAGCCGTGATTTTCCCGGTATGGCTTGGGTATAAAACGCCCTCTAGAGTAAAAGGTGAATATTATGCACGGGTCTTCCACACCTGTTCAATAGGTTATTCAATGGGATTTACAGGAGTTATCCACAGCGCTGATTTTTTTAAAGTTGAGTATGATAAAAGGGCTGCTTTACGATATACTCATATCGAATGGGACAAGCGGTAGAAAACCTAAGTGTATAAGGGATGATTTATGAAACGTTATCAAACTATTTTAGTTGCTGTGGAACTTGAAACCGAAGGTGATGAGGCTATTATTGAAAAAGCCAAGCAATTAGCAGCTCAATTTAATGCTCAATTAACGTTGATTCATGCCATCGAGCAAGTGGGTAACTATGGGGCGGCCTATGGTATCGCAGCGGGTATTGATATCGAAGAAGAGTTGACTCGAGAAGCCGCTAAAATGATTTCTGCGCTAGGTGCTGAGTTAAATTTATCGGAAGATCATCAAATCGTGAAAGTCGGTCCAGCTAAGGTGGTTATTTTGGAAGAAGCACAACGACTGTCATCCGACCTTATTGTGGTTGGCAGCCACGGTCGTCATGGTGTTCGGTTACTGTTAGGTTCAACTGCAAATGCTGTGTTACACAGCGCTAAGTGTGATGTGTTAGCTGTTAGGGTGAAGGGTTAGTTTTCACCATCGTTCTCGTGTTCCTATTCGAATATGACGCTATTAGCTCTGTAGTTTCGAAAACTGGGTTAATTGCGCAAAAAGTCGGCCCCCGAGCTGTTAGGCCTATCTGAAATCACTATTACAGAAGTGACTAAGCTGCATGACGGATCCATCCATATTTCAGTCAACAGCACTAAAACAGAAACGTTGTGTCGTCACTGTCAATTACCCACAGAACCTTACGGCCATGGTCGTCTTTTAACCTTGCGTCATTTACCGATTTTGGGACATGAAGTGTATATTGAAATAAAGACAGTCCGAGGCATTTGCAAACGCTGTGATGATCACCCCACCACCACACAAACATTAAACTGGTTTGATCGCAATGGTCATCATACGAAACCGTACGATGATTATTTAATGTTGCAACTCATTGGCAGTACCCAAACGGATGTGGCAAAAAAAGAAGGATTAACAGAAGAGATTTTACAAGGTGTCATGGATCGTTACAAAATAGATAAAGTGAACTGGAACACCATTGATCGAATTGGCTTGTTAGGTATTGATGAAATTTCCAGGAAGAAGGGTCATCAAGATTACATCACCTTAATCAGCAGTCGTTATGAAGGTTCGAATAACATATTAGGTGTTATTGAGGGAAAAGAAAAGGCTTCAGTAAAAGGGTTTTTGAGCACGATTCCTAAAAAGAAACGTAAAACGATTACGGCAGTGTGTGTTGATTTATGTGATCATTATATTACCGCGGCAGAAGATATATTAGGAAAAGAAATTCCGATTGTTGCGGACCGTTTTCACGTTGCCAAACTCTATCGAAAATCAATTACCGCATTACGTTCTAGCGAATTGAAGCGATTGAAAACAGAATTGAATGAAGCAGCATAACAAAATCCGGAAGAGCCAAAATAGGGGGGTATGCAACAAAAATTCCATAATGTCCATGTACAACTCCAATGGCTCTAGGCATTTTGTATAATGACCATAGGCTGTAGCTGTTCAACATAAAATGCAGTCTTTGTTGCATCTTATGGTGAATTCTCGCCACGATAAACCCATTATAGTATTAACGTAACTCACTGTCTATAAAGGGAAAAAACATACAGCCTGGAAATAGCGTATATTTTGCACGCTATTTAGAATGGTAGCGGTTTTGTTTGATGACTAATTCAGTTAAATGCTCCCTCTTAGGGTTCCCGAAGAGGGCGTTTTTTTTCAAGGATTGCGTAATAAAAACCATCCATACCGTTTTCAGTCGGTAAAATTTGTCTGCCAAGTTTTTGCTTGAGGCCTATTTTTTCAATAATAGGTATAATTTTTGCATTGGTGTGAGTTTTTATAAAACTCTCAATAACACGTTCAGTTTCTTCTGGTAGGATGGTGCATGTCGTGTACATCATTTTTCCTCCGGGTTTGAGCAATGGCCATAATGCTTCCAGGAGACGGTATTGTTTTTTGGCGAGAGGTTTAATATCGCCAGGGCGCCTTAGCTGTTTGATATCGGGGTGGCGGCGGATGACCCCGATGGCTGAGCAAGGTACATCGACTAAAATTCTGTCGAATGGTTTTTTATCCCACCACGACGGAATGTTCGAGACGTCGGCGGTGATCAGCTGAAGTGATTTAGAATTTAGATTTAAACGCGCGATATTATCTTCAAGTTGTTTCAAGCGCACGGGGTCTTTATCAATCGCTGTTAATTGTTTAATGTTAGGCTGCACCTCTAATATATGCGTCGTTTTACTGCCAGGGGCAGCACAAGCATCTAGGACACTTAAATTAGCATTTAAATCGAGTAGTTCGATGACCCATTGACCAGAACCATCTTGGACACTGCAAGCGCCTTGGTTAAAATGAGGGAGCTGATCGACAGAGACAGCATCGATGAGTTGTAGACCATGAGTTACTTCTGGAATGACTTTCGCGGGAATTCCATGATTCATTAATAATTTTAAATAGTCCTCGCGAGTGGATTGTAATGGATTAACACGAATGCTCATCGGTGGATGGGTATTATTTACGTCTAAAATGCTTTCCCAATATTCGGGCCAAGCTTTTTGAATAGCCTCGATTAGCCATTGTGGATGTGAATAGCGTGCCACAGGGGATAAGTCGATTTTTGCTAAGATTTCATCTTTATTTCGTTGATACAATCGAAGCGTTTTATTCAGTAAACCAACAGCCCAGGGTTTACGCAGTTGTTTTGCGGTATTAACGGTTTCGGATAATGCCGCATAATCTGGAATGCGTGTGTAGATGAGCTGAAATAAGCCTAGCAATAATAAATTCAAAATGAGCTGTTGTTGGTTCGCTAAGGGTTTATTGAGAAGTATGGATGCGATTGCAAGTAGGCGGTCATACCAGCGTATTGTGCCAAAACACAATGCTTTAATAAGAGAGCGGTTTTTGGCAGACGTGTTTTTTGGAATATGTTTTAGTAATGCGTTATCGAGCGCGTGATGTTTGTTCATCACTTCGACGAGAATTTCAGTTGCTATTAGTCTTGAATTCAACGGCATGACCTATTAAATACATTGGTGGTTAGTCATTAGTTCTTCATCGCTCATTCTTATCTTAGTGAGTGCGACACGTCATTCCTGCAGCACCTTGTCGTCATTCCCGCGTACGCGGGAATCCAGTCTTTTGAAATCCAGTGATTTATCGAAAAAGCAAAAAAAGTTATTTTTAGATAAATTCTAGATTCCCGCTTTCGCGGGAATGACGTGTCGCATTTACAGTATCACAACAATGAAATATCGGCTACTTTGGAAAATAGCGTTCGTAGCGAGGCGAGTAATGCCAGGCGGTTATTGCGAATTTTTTCGTCATCCACCATAATCATAACCTCATCAAAGAATAAATCGACCACTTCTTTTAAGGTAGACAACTGGCTGAGTGCTTGTGTGTAATTCAGTGAGTCTAGTGATTGACTCTGTTTTTCAAGTTGCGATGCCAATTCGCGTTCTGCATCGAATTCAAATAAATCGGCATTAGTTTTTTTAGGCAGTTGTACTTGTGCTTGTTTTTTAAGGATGTTACTCACGCGTTTATTGGCGGCGGCCAGTGCTTTTGCTTCAGGTAGTGTTTGAAACTGAATAACCGCTAAAATACGGTGGTGAAAGTCTAATAATACCGTTGGGTTACGCGCCATGACGGCCTCAAATACTTCCGGTGAGATACCTTGTTCTAAATACCAAGCTTTTAGTCGCGCCATGATAAATGTAAAGGCTTGTTCGGTGACGGTTTCGTTTGGCAATTTTACGGCATAACTTTGTTGTGCTTGAGTGAGCAATGTCATTAAATCCAGTGGTAGTTGTTTTTCGATGAGCATACGAAAAATTCCATGAGCCGCTCGACGTAGCGCGAAAGGATCTTTGTCGCCGGTGGGAGTGAGATTAACGCCTAAGATGCCAATTAATGTATCCAGGCGATCAGCCAATGCGACAGAGCAACTGACCAAACCTTCTGCTAACTCATCGCCTGAGTGATGTGGCATATAATGTTCTTTAATAGCAATGGCGCACTCGTTGCTTTCTTCATCGGCTAGCGCATAGTAATAACCCATAATGCCTTGTAAAGTAGGAAATTCGATAACCATCTCGCTGACTAAATCACATTTACACAGTAATGCAGCGCGATGAGCGAGATCGGCGTTTGTACCTACCGCTTGAGCAATAAAACTGGCAAGCGAGGCAATGCGACGAGCTTTGTCGGCTAGGCTGCCTAATTTATTTTGAAAAACAACATGCTCAAGACGAGGAAGCCTTTCTTCCAGAGTTTGTTTTAAATCGTTTTTATAGAAGAAATTCGCATCGGACAAACGAGCGTTGATCACTCTTTCATTGCCCCTGATCACCGTTTGTGGATCTTTACTTTCAATATTACTCACTAAAATAAAATGTGGTTTAAGCATGTCTTGTTCATCTTCCACTGCAAAACATTTTTGATGAGTTTGCATGGAGGTAATTAAAACTTCTTTTGGAAGGGTTAGAAAATCGGGATTGAACTCGCCTTTTAATGCAATGGGCCATTCTACTAAAGCGGTGACATCGTCTAGTAATGCTTCGTTGATAATAACCCGAGAACGCGCCCCCGCAGCTGCAGTGATTAATTTACGGATTAAATCTTTGCGTGCTTGAAAATCGGCGATGACATAGCCTTGTGAATATAATAGTGCATTATAGTCTTTCGGTTGTGCAATAGGTATTGGCTGTGGATGATGAAAACGATGGCCTTGGGTTTCACGTGAGGTCCTCTGACCTAAAATGTGAGCAGGCACAACGTTTTGCCCAAACAGCATCACAACCCAATGTACAGGACGAATAAAAGAAAAATCATGGCTGCCCCAGCGCATAGATTTTTTAATGGGTAATTTTTTAATAGCATCGGTGACAAGAGTGGGTAGTAAGTCGATGGTTCGCTTACCGGATTCTTGAATTTCTGCAAATACTCGCTTGCCTTTATCGGTTTCTTTGGTTTTAAGTTGGTCTGTGGAAACACCGCAGGTTCGCGCAAAGCCAAGGCAAGCTAAGGTCGGCATACCGCCTTTATCATAAGCGCTTCTAACATTGGGGCCAAACCGTTCAATAGTTCTGGCTGGTTGGTGGATGTCTACATCAGCCACTAAAACGGCGAGACGCCTTGGTGTGGTGTAGCATTGGATGTCTTTGTGGGTTAGGTGTGCACTTGAAAATTCTGCAGCGATAGCATCACTTAAACCTTTAACCATAGGTTTTAGTGAGCCAATGGGTAATTCTTCGCATCCGATTTCTAATAAAAAATCTTGCTTATCCATAGCTTTTTTCCTTTAACAGCGGAAATCCGAGTTGTTCTCGCACTGTATAAAATTCTTTGGCAACAGCCTGCGCTAGTTTTCGGACTCTGAGAATAAACCGTTGTCGTTCGGTGACAGAGATGGCTTGTCGAGCATCAAGCAGATTAAAAATATGCGAGGTTTTTAAGACCATTTCGTATGCGGCAAGTGGCAGATTAAGTGCTATTAAGCGAAGGGCTTCTTGCTCATAAGTGTCGAAATGTTGAAATAAGATGTCGATATTGGCATGTTCAAAATTATAAGCAGATTGTTCAACTTCGTTTTGATGAAATATATCACCGTAAGTGATTGTGCCGTGGGGCGTGTTGGCCCAAACTAAATCGTACATATTGTCGATGCCTTGTAAAAACATAGCAAGGCGTTCTAATCCGTATGTAATCTCACCGGTAACAGGCTTACATTCCAAACCGCCGGCTTGTTGGAAATAAGTAAATTGGGTAATTTCCATGCCATTTTGCCAAACTTCCCAACCCAGTCCCCAAGCACCTAATGTGGGTGCTTCCCAGTTGTCTTCGACGAAACGGATATCATGTAATAGTGGGTCGATGCCTAAGGTTTTTAATGAATCCAGATACAAGGCTTGAATGTTATCGGGCGATGGTTTTAGCACGACTTGGTATTGATAGTAATGTTGGCTACGATTGGGGTTGTCACCGTAGCGGCCATCGGTTGGGCGACGTGAGGGTTGCACGAAAGCAGCACGCCAGGGTTCTGGGCCGATAGCGCGTAAGAAAACTGCAGGATGAAATGTGCCAGCGCCAATTTCAATATCGAGTGGTTGCATGATGACGCAACCTTGTTCGGACCAATAATGTTGCAAGGATAAAATCAGTTTTTGAAAACTCATGCCTTTTGCTGCAGGCTTGTTGGGTTGGTGGATCATAAGCCATCTTGTCTTCAGGTTGAGCGAAAAAATAACCCCGGCAGTCCTAAAACTGTCGGGGTTTATCATAACACGAGATGAGTAACTATTTAACTGCGTCGATTTGTTGTTGCATATTCGCTTGTGACGTTGAGCCAGGAATAAATTTCACTTTCATCGGCTGGCTTGAGTTAGCAGCAGAAGTGGTGCTGGCTTTATTAGCGATGACGAAAGCAGGTGTGCCGACCAGTTTTAATTTCTCAGCGAGTTTAAAATTATCGCGAATTTGCTGAGTCGTTGCAGGTAGCGCCATATCTTTTTTCAGTTGATTGATATTTAGCCCTACTTTTTTAGCGATTGTCATCACCTTTTTAGGAGTCAGTGGATTTTTTGCGGCAAGCATTGCTTCATGGAACTGCAAATATTTCCCTTGCTTGATGCTAGCAAGAGCTGCTTTTGCGGCATTGGTCGAGTTAGCACCGAAGATAGGCAGTTCTTTGAAGACGACTTGGACGTCTTTATCTTGTTTTAAAATCGAGATGATAATGGGGTTCATCTCTTTGCAGTGACCGCATTGGTAATCAAAGAATTCAACAATCACGACATCACCATTAGGATTGCCGGCAGTTGGGGTGGCTGCATCGTGGAACAGTTGTTTTTTGTTTTTGGCAATGGCGGCTAATGCGGTTTTTTGAGCTTTTATTGCAGCTTGTTTTTGTAGTGCTTGAGAAGCTTCGAGCAGCACTTTGGGGTTTTTAACCAGGTAATCATGTATGATTTTCTGGATATCTTTGACTTGTTCGGGTGAGAACATGTTGCTCTTAGTTTGCGTGTTATTTGCTGCTGCCGGGACGGCCGGGATGAGCTTTAAGCTTTTAGTGGGAGCAGAGGGTGGTGTCGGTTGATTCTTGTTTGGATTGGCTGTGTTGTTGGCAGCCAGAGTCGCTGTGCTGGCTAATAACAGCATCATTGCTGCTGCAGTGGCGGATAGTTTTTTTGTAAACCTCATTTTTTTGATCCTCTTATATTATTGATGAATTGTGTTGCGTAACTTTTGCATCGCGTTTTTTTCTAATTGGCGAATACGTTCAGCAGAAACATGATATTTATCGGCTAGCTCGTGCAATGTTTGCTTGTTATCGTTCAACCAGCGTTGTTTTAGAATATCTTGACTGCGTTCATCGAGATTAGCTAGTGCGTGATAAAGTTGTTCTTGTTGGTTATTTGAGTAATCAGCGGTCTCTAGTGTTTGTTCTGGATTATAGCTGTTATCTTCTAAATAATGTGCCGGTGCGCCCCAACTGCCACCGCCTTCACTATCATCTTCATCGCCATCGAAGGCTTGATCGTAATGATGGAGACGAGCTTCCATTTGACGTACGTCTTTATGGCTGACATTTAATTCTTCGGCGACGACTTTGACTTCATCATCACTAAACCAGCTGCGTTTTTTCGCAGCTTTGCGAAGATTGAAAAATAACTTGCGTTGCGCTTTTGTAGTGGCAATTTTTACGATGCGCCAGTTTTTCAGGATAAACTCATGCATTTCGGCGCGAACCCAGTGGACAGCAAAGGAGACTAATCGCACGCCAACGCTGGGATCAAAACGCTTTACAGCTTTCATTAAGCCGATATTGCCTTCTTGAATGAGGTCTGCCTGCTGTAGACCATAACCGGCGTAACCGCGAGCGATACGCACGACAAAACGCAGATGTGACATCACAAGTTTACGCGCTGATTCGAGGTCGTTATCATTTTTGAGCCGAGAAGCCAGCTCCTGCTCTTCTTCGAGGGACAGCATGGGCAGTTGGTTCACCCAGTGGATGTAAGACCCTAAGCTCCCGACAGATAAGGATTTTTCGACGCATTGTAAGCTGTTGCTCATTCTGGCATAGGCCTCAAATTAGGACTTGTTCAAATTGGAGGGTTATTTTAGCATTTTTTACGACGTCATTCCAGCCGCGCTTTGGTGAGTAGGAAATTGATTTTATAATAATCCACTATTATCATTATCAGAGCTGTTGATCAAGAATATTCAGGTGAACGAAAATGACGGCGAGCCGCAAGCCATGCGCCACATGTTCCTAAGCAGCAGGCGATAATAATCATGATCAAAGCTGTTTGAGGGCTTAGACCTTGGAAAGTGATTGCATTGTCATAGCTGTTGGCTAATGCTTGTGCTGGGATTTCGAGCCACCATAAAAAAAGGCTGACTAAGATCCAAGCTAAAATACTGGCGAAAAAGCCATATAATAAACCACGATATAAGAAAGGCCGACGAATAAACGCATGGGTGGCGCCGATTAATTTTAAGATCATAATTTCTTGTTTGTGGCTTTGAGTGGTTAAGCGAATCGTGTTGCCGATAATTAACAATACCCCGATGCTGAATAATAATGCTAACGCATAAGTGACTCGCTGACCAAAGGCGATTAAATAATAGAGCCGTTTAACCCACATTTGATCCAATTGTCCAAGGTCAACTTGCGGGCGTTGTTTTAATTGCATTAACAAATGTTGTAGTGCTTGTGGGTTAGCCATTTGAGCGGCGGGTGTGACAACGATGACTCCCGGCAGAGGATTTTTTTTAAGTTCTGTTAGTGCATTTTTGAATTGGTTTTGTTTAGAAAGCTCTGCTAAACCTTGTTGTGGTGAAATATATTTAAGTTGTTTAATGCCAGGTTGTTGCTTTAATTGCGACATCAGTGCGTCGGCTTGTTGTGATGAGATGCCTTGTTTTAAATATAAGGAAATTGTAGGGCTGCCTTGCCAATGTTGGCTGAGGTTTTGCACATTTTGTAATAAGGCATACAATCCAACCGGCAATGCCATCGCAATTCCGATCACAGTTAAAGTCATTAAACTGGCGATAGGCGTGCGTTTTATTTCTCCTAAGCTAAATACAAAAGCACGAAAATGATTATGCAGCCATTGCATGATGGGATTCATTTTTTGAACTTTGCTACGTTGCTGTGGCACGGTTTTATGCTCCAATTAATTGCCCCTTTTTTAAAGTCATAATGCGATGATTTAAGGTAGCAATTAACGATAAATCGTGGGTGGCGACTAATACGGTGACACCCACGGCATTAAATGCTTCAAACAGGCGCATAATTCCCATGGAGAGTTCAGGGTCTAAATTACCAGTGGGTTCGTCGGCTAATAAAATACTGGGTTTGTTGACAACCGCACGAGCAATGCCTAAGCGTTGTTGCTCACCGGTTGATAAAGCCTGCGGTAATAACGATTCTTTATTGAGTAGACCCACTTTATCTAGTGCTGCGTGCACTTTACGTTTGATATCTTGAGGTCGAAAACCTGCAATGGTGAGCGGTAAGGCGACATTATCAAATACGCTACGGCTCGTTAATAATTGTGGATTTTGAAAAATCATGCCGATACTACGGCGTAAATAAGGGATTTGGTAGAGACGGTAACGAGCTAAATTACGACTGTTGATGAAGATCTGACCGCTGGTGCTGCGTTCTATCATCATAATGAGTTTTAGCAGAGTCGATTTCCCTGCACCGGAATGGCCGGTTAAAAAAGCCATTTCACCTTCTTCAAGCATAAAGTTGATATTTTGTAATGCCAGATGATTGGCGAAGTCTTTGTAGACGCTGTCAAATTGGATCATTTTTTAACTTCACTTTGAAATAGTGCTTCGACAAAAGTTTTTGAATCGAAGGGTTTTAAATCATCTATTTGCTCACCGACGCCAATAAAGCGAATGGGCAATTGCATTTTATCGGCGATGGCAAACACAATGCCGCCTTTAGCGGTGCCGTCCAGTTTGGTGAGAGCCATTCCGGTTAGGTTGATGACATCATGAAATTGTTGGGCTTGATTCAGGGCATTTTGCCCCATGCTGGCATCGATGACTAACATTGTTTCATGTGGTGCGTTAGCATCAAGCTTTTGCATGACGCGTTTGATTTTTGCGAGCTCATCCATTAAGTGATCTTGAGTATGTAGCCGCCCTGCGGTGTCGGCTATTAAAATATCATATTGGCGGGCTTTGGCAGCTTGCACAGCATCGAAAATAACAGAAGCACTGTCAGCCCCCGTTTGTTGGGCGATCACAGGCATTTTGTTACGCTCACCCCAGACTTGTAATTGTTCAACTGCAGCAGCGCGAAATGTGTCGCCCGCTGCTAACATCACTTTTTTGCCTTGTTGCTGATAAAAATGGGCGATCTTGGCGATGCTGGTTGTTTTGCCGGCGCCGTTGACACCGACTATTAGAATCACAAAGGGTGTGGTATCGATGACTAAGGGCTTACTGCAAGGTTCAAGCAGCGCTTGTAGATGACTTTGTAGTGCGTCGACTAAGGCTTGTGCTGAGGTGAGTTCTTTGCGGGAGACTTGTTGAGTCAGTGCTGCTAGAATTTTCTCGGATGCTGGAATACCGACATCAGCGAGTAAAAGTGTGGTTTCTAATTCGTTGAGGAGCTCATCATCGATCGTTTTCTTGCCCAACACTAAGCTGGCTAAGCCTTCATTGAGCTGCTTACGGGTGCGTGTTAAGCCTTGCTTTAGTCGAGATGTAAAACTGGAGCGTTCGCTCGTTTTTGGTTTGGGTGGACGTTTTGATTTTAAAAAACTGATCATAATGAATCATACAATAACTGGAATCAAACCTGATTTCAGATACAATACACGAATCCTAACACCGAAACAAACCGTAGGAGTGTTTTTATGCGCCGTATTTTGATGGTTTTGATGATAATAATGTTACCGCTGTTGGCACAAGCAAAGCAGATGCCAACTCACGAATATCATCTAGCTAATGGTCTAACACTGATTGTTCGTGAAGATCATCGCGCACCGGTGGTGTTCTCTTCGGTATGGTATAAAGTGGGCGGCAGCTATGAGCACGATGGTATCACCGGCGTTTCTCATGTGTTGGAACATATGATGTTTGAAGGCACGCATCGTTTTGGGCGTGGCCAGTTTATGAAAATAATCAGTAATAATGGCGGCCAACAAAATGCGCTAACGGCTTATGATTTCACAGCCTATTATCAAAAACTTTCAGCCGATAAATTATGGTTGTCTTTTGAATTAGAATCCGATCGCATGCGTAATTTATTATTGACACCACAAGCGTTTAAAAAAGAGGTGCAAGTGGTGATGGAAGAGCGGCGATTGCGAGTTGATGATAACCCACAGAGCGTCACAGCAGAACGTTTTAATGCAGCCGCTTATATTAATGCGCCTTATCATCATCCAATTGTGGGATGGATGACCGATTTGAAACACTTGACGGTACAAGATGTTAAAACTTGGTATCGTTATTGGTACGCGCCGAATAATGCGATTGTGGTAGTGGTTGGTGATGTCACGCCAAAAGAAGTATTAGCCTTAGCCAAAAAATATTTTGGTCCACTTAAATCTGAACAATTGCCTAAAGTAAAACCGCGCACTGAGGTGGCGCCATTGGGGACACGCACGGTTGTGGTTAAAAGACCGGCCAAATTGCCTTGGTTGATTATGGGCTATAATGTGCCGGTGTTAACAACAGCTAAGCAAAAATGGCAGGCTTATGCTTTGGCGGTGTTATCGGGGGTGTTAGATAGTGGTGCGAGTGCTCGATTGAATCGAGATTTAATACGAGGTCAGCAAATCGCAGTGAGTGTTGATGCGGGATATAATATTTATCAACGCTATAACAATCGATTTACGTTTAGTGGTGTTCCAGCGAAGCAGCATACGATAACCGAACTTAAAGCTGCATTTCTTGCAGAGATAAAACGTTTGCAAACCACGCTAGTGAGCCAAAAGGAATTACAGCGTGTTAAAGCGCAAGTGATTGCAGAGAATGTTTATCAAAAAGATTCTCTGATGAGCCAAGCGATGCTCATTGGAATGCCCGAGGCGGTAGGGTTATCGTGGCGTGATAGCGACCAGTTTATTCGTCAGATTAACAAAGTGACGCCGGAACAGCTGCAAGTGGTTGCAAAACTGTATTTTAAGCCGAAGCGCTTGACGGTCGCTATTTTAAAGCCCGTGGCGATCAACCAAACGAAATCGAAATGATGAGGAGATCAACGATGCTGCGTGGAATTCGAATTATTCTGATTATGGCAATCGCTGTGTTGTCTCTCAATGCATGGCCGATTTGGGCGGCTAATCAGTCGAAAACGCCGCCCAAGAAAGTGATTCATATTCAACATTGGCAAACTAAAAACGGTGCAACAGTTTATTTTGTGCAGCGTCGTGAACTGCCCATGGTTGATGTACGTGTAGTCTTTACTGCAGGTTCGGCCTATGATGGTAAAAACCATGGCTTATCTGAGTTAACGAATTCATTAATTGGGGAAGGCGCTCAGAGCGAAACGGCTAATCAAATTGCTAGCGATTTTGATCGGCTGGGCGCGCAATTTGCGACAAGTGCTGGTCGGGATCAAGCTACGGTTGCTTTGCGTGTGCTGAGTAATAAAAAATATTTGCAACCTGCGCTCAAAACGTTTGTGAAAGTGTTATCTGAGGCTAATTTTCCGACTAAAGCAATACGTCGAATTAAAAACCAAACGCTAGCGGCGATTAGTGCAGGACAGCAAACGCCTGGGGGTGTTGCAGAAAAGGCTTTTTATCAAGCCGTTTTTTCTGGCCAACCCTATGCCCATTCGCCGTTGGGATCGGCTAAAACAGTAGCTGCTATTGATAAGAATAAGATTGTAGAATTTTATCACCGTTATTATGTGGCTAAAAATGCCGATATTGTTTTAGTGGGTCATTTAACTCGCCGACAAGCGGTGGGTATAGCGAATGAGATTGTAGATGGGTTGCCAACAGGGGCGGCCGCAAAAAGATTAAAGCTTGCCCCTCACTTAAAAGCACCTGTTGTTCAACATATTAATTTTCCTTCTCGGCAAACCGCGATTTTAATTGGGCAAGTAGGCATTACTCGTAAGAATCCGAATTATTTTCCTTTAATTGTTGGGAATGCAATTTTGGGTGGTTTTCCCACCACGTCGATATTGTTTCAACAAGTGCGTGAACAACGGGGGTTGGCTTACTATGCGTATAGTTTTTTCAGGCCTTTGCGTTATCGAGGCCCGTTTATGATCAGTTTAAAGACCAAGGTGAGTAAAACAAAACTGGCATTATCTGTTGTTGATACTATTGTTAAAAATTATCTAAAGCAAGGGCCAAGTGCAGAGCAGTTAAAAGAAGCTAAACAAAATATTATCGGGAGCTTTCCATTAACATTGGCGAGTAATAAAAATATAGTTGCAGTTTTGACGAATATTGCCTTTTATCATCGACCGTTAGATTATTTGGATACGTATCGCAGTAAGATTCGTGCAGTTACGGTGCTACAAATTAAGGAAGCTTTTGATCGAGAGATTCATTTAAATAAGCTGGTGACCATTACCGTTGGGCCGATAAAAGTTGATAACCATGGTCGCAAACCACAGAAATAAAGTGAGAATCATTGGGGGTCTTTGGCGTAACCGTAAGATTGCTTTCCCAGATTTGCCTGATTTGCGCCCAACACCAGATCGTATTCGCGAGACTCTATTTAATTGGCTCGCCCCTTATATTGAAGGGGCGTGTTGCTTAGATTTATTTGCGGGTAGCGGTGTTTTGGGCTTTGAAGCGTTATCGCGTGGAGCGCGCCACGTGACGCTTGTCGATAGTAATCGAGCTGTTTTATCGGCATTAGAGCAAACAAAGCAGCTACTTTATGCTGATAATTGTGATATTATTCACGGTTACTCCCCTCAAAAGATGCCTCAACTGGTTCATGCGCCATACGATATTGTATTTATGGATCCACCGTATCGACTGAATCTTGTTGAACCGAGTGCAAATTGGTTGACCCTGAAAAATTATCTAAATGAGCGGGCATTTGTTTATATTGAATCTGAGCAGGCGTTAAGTGAGCTCTCATTGCCAACACATTGGCATGTTTATCGACAACGTAAGACTGCAAATTTTGAATATGGTTTATATTGTGTAGAGCGTGTTTCCCATGACTAAAAAAAGTAATTTTTTAATTAAGGCAGGGCCACTATTTCTCGTACTGTTTATCGATGGTATGGGTTTGAGTTTGTTATTTCCAATTTTAAATAGCATTATTGTCGACCCTGCATCTAATTTTTTAGCCGCTAACACCGGTGCTGGTATGCGAGAATTTTTATATGGGTTGGTGATCAGTGTTTTTATGTTGTGCTGGTTTTTTGGTGCTGCCATATTAGGAGACTTATCAGACAAGATTGGCCGCAAAAAAGCGTTGTTAATTTGCTTGCTGGGTTCTTTTGGCGGCTATTTGTTATCAGCTTTTGCTATCATTATTCATAGCCTACTTTTATTAATGCTAGGGCGTATTATTGCTGGGTTTACAGCAGGTAGCCAGCCGATAGCACAAGCTGCGATAGTCGATATTAGCACTCCTGAGCATAAGGCTCGTAATATTGGTTTGATTTTGTTAGCTGTTTCTCTGGGGTTTGTACTGGGGCCGGTTTTTGGTGGCATTTTATCGGATTCTAGGTTGATTGGCTGGTTTAGTTTTGCCACGCCGATGTATTTTGCCTCGATCATTTCGTTATTAAACGCTTTCTTATTGCTAGCTTTTTTTAAAGAAACATTGCGTATTACTGAGAATTTTCATATCAAGATTCATCGTGCGATTGAAGTGTTTATTTCTGCTTTTCGTCACCAAAGAATAAAAGCGCTTTCGGTAGTGATGCTCGTTATGCTATTTAGTTGGAGCAATTATTTCTCATTTAGTTCTATGTTTTTATTTAAACGCTATCATTTTACTCCCTTGTTGATTTCGTTGTACCTGGCTGGGATGGGCTTGGGTTTTAGTATTGGCTGTGGTTTTCTGGTCGATATTACCTCGCGACGGTTTCCTCTAAAAAATAATGTGATTGTGGGACTTTTAGTGACAGCAATCGCGATATTGCTTACCGTGGTAATGCATCATGCCGTCGATGCGTGGATTTTAGTGGTACCGATTGGGATTGCAATGGCAGTGGCTTATTCTACTATTTTGACTATGTTTTCTAATCAAGTTTCGAAAAATGAACAAGGATGGGTTATGGGAGTCACCGGTTCGATTATGGCCTTATGTTTTGGCATATCTACTTTATTTATGGGGTTTGTTACGAATGTCGGCATCAGCATACCGTTGGTGGCAGCCGTGATTGGCTTGTGCGTGAGCGGATTCTTAATGAGCTTTATTCGCGTTGATTAATTGTATTGCGTGAATTTTTTTTGATGAGTATTTTAGACAGTAATAACCCCAATTCAAATAATAGCCAAATCGGAATCGCTAATAATATTTGCGAAATAATGTCAGGTGGGGTTAATAGCATTCCGAATATAAAGGCTGCCACGATGACATAAGGTCGTTTTTTAGCGAGTTTTTCTACGGTGGTTATGTTGCTCCAAACTAAAATAATCGTTGCGATGGGTAATTCAAAAGATAATCCAAAGGCAAAAAATATTTTAATAATAAAGCTGAAATATTGGCTGATGTCCGGCTTTACCTCAACGCCTTGCGGTGCAATATAAATAAAGAATTTGAATACTAAAGGCAACACGATAAAATAGGCAAATACGATGCCTAAATAAAATAATATAAAGCTTGAGATGAGCAATAACCAAATCATTTTTTTTTCGTGTCTGTATAAGGCAGGGACAATAAACGTCCATAATTGAAATATCCAATAAGGGACAGTGATGAGCAGTGCTGCGAATAGGGCGCTTTTGAAAGGGATTAAAAAAGGGGCGGGTACGGCAGTGGCAATAAGACCGTTGCCGTTTGGCAAATGATTTAATAATGGTAGTGCCAGTAGAAAATATATTTTGTTGGCGAATAGTGCGAAGCCTGTGAAGACAATTGCTGTGATTAATACACTTTGGAGCAATCGTTTGCGTAGTTCTTTGAGGTAGTGTATGTAATCGGTCATCCTGACTTTACTATGGTTTTGCATCAGTGAGCGCTTTTTGGTCCTGTGCTTTTCTTATATATCAATATTCTCAGCAGCAAGTGCATTTTTCTCAATAAAACTACGGCGAGGAGCGACTTGGTCTCCCATTAACGTTGTAAATATTTCATCGGCCATGACGGCGTCTTCGATGCCAACGCGAAGCATCCGCCGTGTTTCAGGATCCATGGTGGTTTCCCATAATTGCTCAGGGTTCATTTCGCCAAGACCTTTGAAGCGTGAGATAGCCAGTCCTTTTTTGGTTTCGGCAATGAGCCATTCCAATGCCTCGTCAAAGCTAGTGACTTGTTTTTGTTTATCACCGCGTGCTATATAAGCACCTTTTTCAATTAAGCCGGTGATTTTATTGGAATACTCAATAAGGTGTCTGTAATCTGCAGAATTGAAGAAATCTTGAAGCAGTGGATAATCTTTACGAATACCATAAGTCGTCACAGTAATGATAGGAAAGTAAAGTTCACGCTCGGTATCTTCCTCGTAACGGACTTGATATAGGGTGCCTGCTTCAGAGAGGTTTTCATTTAAATGCTGCTCTAATTGTTTTGTCCAAGTGGCTATTTTTGATTCATCATGTAAGTCTTCTGCATTTATTGCGGGGATTGCGCTTAATTTTTCTAAAGTGGCACGTGGGTAGCGAATTGCTAGCCGATTAATACCGCGTGCTGTTTGTCGGCAGTGTTTGGCCAAATCCTCCAAAGCCGAGCTTGCAATAGCGGGCGCCTCAGCATTTGGGTGTAACATCGCATTGTCCAGCGCTAATTGTAGTAACAGGTCATCAAATGCAGCTTCGTCTTTAACATATTGCTCTTGCTTACCTTTTTTGACTTTATATAAAGGGGGTTGAGCAATATAAAGATGGCCGCGTTCTATGAGTTCTGGCATTTGTCTATAAAAGAAAGTTAACAATAATGTGCGGATATGCGAGCCATCCACATCGGCATCGGTCATGATAATGATACTGTGATAGCGAAGCTTATCTGGATTGTATTCTTCACGGCCAATTCCACAACCCAGAGCTGTGATTAACGTGCCGACCTCTTCCGAGGATATCATTTTATCGAAACGCGCCTTCTCAACGTTTAATATTTTACCCTTTAACGGCAGGATAGCTTGATTGCGACGGGCACGCGCTTGTTTAGCAGAGCCGCCTGCTGAATCTCCTTCGACAATAAATATTTCACACAAGGCAGGGTCTTTTTCTTGGCAATCAGCAAGTTTGCCAGGCAGCCCCGCAACATCCAATACGCTTTTTCGTCGTGTCATATCACGTGCTTTACGTGCTGCTTCTCGTGCGCGTGCCGCATCAATCATTTTTATAACGATGGCTTTAGCTTCTTTTGGATTTTCCTGTAAATAGTCGCTCAGATTTTTTGTGACGCAGGACTCAACGAGCTGCTTTACTTCAGATGAAACTAATTTATCTTTAGTTTGAGAAGAGAATTTAGGATCGGGTACTTTTATTGAGAGCACAGCCGTTAACCCTTCGCGTGCATCATCACCGGTTGTGGAGATATTCGCCTTTTTAGCCAAACCTTCTTTAGTAATATAATTATTTAATGTGCGGGTTAATGCACTTCGTAATCCAGCTAAGTGAGTACCACCATCACGTTGCGGAATAGTATTAGTAAAACAAAAGATTTTTTCTTGGTAGTCGTTATTCCATTGTAATGCGGCCTCAATACTGGAATCACCTTTTTTTTGATGAAAATAAAAAACCTCGTTATTAACTGCGGTTCTATTGCGATTGAGATGTTTAACAAACGCTTTAATGCCACCTTCGTATTGGAAGGTATCCTCTTTGCCTGTAGCTTCTTCTCGCAAAACGATAGTGACGCCAGAGTTCAAAAAAGATAATTCCCTTAAACGCTTAGCGAGAATATCATAGTGAAATACAATATCGCTAAAGATATCAGTGCTTGGTTTAAATAAAATTTCAGTACCATTTTTATCCGTTTCACCACTGATTGCTAGTGGGGCTTGAGGTACGCCCATTTTATAGTGTTGAAAGTAAACATGGCCTTTTTGTTTAACGCTCATTTTCAAGTCTTCAGAGAGTGCATTGACCACAGAAACACCTACACCATGTAAGCCGCCGGAGACTTTATAAGCATTTTTGTCAAATTTACCACCAGCGTGGAGCACGGTCATAATCACTTCTGCCGCAGAGCGCCCCTCTTCTTCGTGCATGCCGGTTGGAATTCCACGGCCATTATCACTCACGGATACTGAACCGTCGGTATGGATGACGACCTCGATAAAGGTACAGAAACCCGCTAGGGCTTCGTCAATCGAGTTATCGACTACTTCAAACACCATATGGTGCAAACCTGAGCCGTCATCGGTGTCCCCGATATACATACCCGGGCGTTTACGGACAGCATCGAGTCCTTTAAGTACTTTAATGGTGGAGGAATCGTATTCGGCGGCTGCTGTTTTTTTCATGTCTCACGCATTCTGCTTTTGTTATTGGAAAACATAACATTATACCAGAAATGAGTGCTGAAGAGTAATGGTATTCACATAACAGGCATCTGAATCTGCAGTATACAAAGCGGTTATGTTATATTAATTTCTTTGGATCATGTGAATCAGTCATTAGGCTTGCATAGCGCTTGGCCCGGCTGTAAAATGTAATAAAAACAAACGCTTATTCAAATTGTTCTTTTTTCATGGACATGGAGAGTTAATATGTTTGAAAAGGATCATAAAATTAAGATCTTATTTGCGACAGATTTTTCGCCTTCTTCAAAAATTGCGCTAGACACGATCATGAATTTCCGTCAACACTATTCATTAGAGGTTACATTGATCCACGCGATTACTTCATTCTGGAAGGTCTGGATATCATCAGGTGCTTATTCGAAGGAAGCGCTACAACGCTTACAAAGTTGGCAACAACAAATATCTCCAAAAGCAGTAGAAGCAAATCAATGCATTGTTTCGCAAGGCAATGCTGCCGATATCATTGTCCAACAGGCCAATAAGCTTAAACCAGAGTTGATCTGTTTAGGCGCAAAAATGAGTTCACAATCTGGGCGTTATAAGACAGGAACAACCGTACAGTCTGTGGTGCGCTTAGCTAAGCAAGAGGTTTGGATATGTAAAACTTCAACACTTAACTCAGTGCTGTGTGGAATCGATGGTTCAAAGCCATCAGCTAAAGCACTCAATTATGCCATTAATATATGCCGATCTTTTTCTGCCAAACTGTGTATTGTTCATTCTCTTCCAAACATTGATTACAACCCATTAGGCCTAGATGAGCGAGAGTTAGCCAAAGAAGAGCAAAAATTTAAAGAAAAAAGCATTGAAAAAATAGAAGCGTTTCTTAAACCATTTGATTTTCGGGGTATTAAAGAAGTAGAACACAGCTATCGTTGGGGAATGCCTGCCAATACAATTCTCGATATGGCGGAAGATTTTAGTTATGACTTAATTATTATAGGGGCAAAGGGACAAAGCCGACTGAGTCATGTTTTAATGGGTAGCACTGCGGAAAAAGTACTGTGTTATATGCCTTGTTCGTTGCTGGTTGTAAAATAGTTTTATCATCTCATGGTCAGCGATTAAATTGATATGGCTTTGGGTCGATGTGAGGATGACTACCGCTCACCAGCTCTGCGACTAATTTCCCTGTTGCCGGACCCATCGTTATTCCTAACATATTGTGACCGGCTGCAATTAATATATTTTTTAATTGAGGTGACCAATCAATATAGGGTACGCCATCGTAAGTCATTGGGCGCAAGCCGCACCATGCTTCTATTGTGGGGTCATCCATTGAGTATTTCAGATATTGTTGTACGCTATTTTTTAAATAGTCTATTCGTTTTCCCCGTAGAGTCATATCGTAACCCACAAACTCTAATATGGACCCTATGCGACATTGGTTATGCATCGGTGTTACGACAACATTTTTTTCCGTTAAAATTATGGGTATTCTAGGACAATGGTCAGGTTTTTCCATAGTTATACTATAGCCTTTTGCAGGTACAATCGGCACCTTGCAACTAAGATAACGCTGAAGTAATGGTGTGTAAGCACCGCAGGATACAATATAAATATCTGCAGAGATTTCTCCTTGTGATGTATTTAATATTTCAGCATGATCGTTGTGGGTAACAATAGATTGGACTTGGCAATTCTCCATAATACGCAGTCCTTTTCTTTCTAAATGATTTTTCCATGAACTTAATAATAAACCAGGATGTAATTGAGCGTCTTCTGGAAAAAAATAAGCACCATAGAGGTCTGATTTTAAGGCAGGTTCGAATTCCGCTAATTCACTGCGGCTCATTTTTTCTATAGGGAGTTTGAAGATATCTTGTAAAAGCACAGTCGTCTTTGTGAAATGATCAAACATTTTCTTGGAAGTAAATGTATAAAGACTTCCTTGGCTTTCCCATTCGCAATTTAAGACGCCGGAGCTCACAAGATTCTCGTATAAATTTCTCGAAGAATTAATTAATGCTAATCGGGTATGTCCTGCCTTTATCATTTGCTTAGTATTGCAGTGCAAAGCAAACTTTAATAACCATTGCCAGAATGAAAAAGAGAGTTGAGGTTTTATATAGATGGGAGCATTTGTATTTAACATGGACTTTAGCCCTTCGATTAACAGGCTAGGCTGGGTTAATGGCAGAAGGTGGCTTGGCATGATAAGGCCACAATTACCATACGAACAGCCACTACCAACTCGTCCTTGCTCAAGCATAGTAACCTCATAACCGTTCTCTAACAGATAATGAGCGCTGGCTGAACCAATGATTCCGCCACCAATAATACAGACCTTTCTAGCTGATAGACTCATAGGCTTTGCTCGGTGATGGTTTAGAAAAATTAATACTTTTTATAGTATAGATCATCTGTTTCTTAGCTTGGTAGGGGGATTGCTGGAAAATTAAGGGCATGGTTTCAACAGGCTGACTTTCTTTAGGCGTAAATTTAGATAGGATCATCTGTAATCATGCCATGTTTCACGTGAAACATACTTTTTTCGATGTCTCGATGGCCTGGCAAATCTGAAAGGCCTTCTTTGAGAATAGTTGTGATAAAAATTTGAGAATTGAGTTTGGTTAATATTTCTATAATATGCCTACGCTTGTCCAGGTCTAGCTCTGATGGCAGGTCATCAATAAGATAAATGAGATTTTTAGTGGTTAGTTGGCGCAACAACATGCCTTGTGCTAGGTGAAGCGCATAAGCAGCTAGTTTTTGTTGGCCTTGAGAAAGATAATCATGAGCGGGAATGGGGCCCACATGCAGCTGGAGATCAGCACGTTGTGGTCCGAGCTGAGTATACCCAAGGAGTAGCTCGTGTTGTAAGTTATTTTCAAGAACTTCTTGTAGATCGCGATCTTTGTTCCATCCGCGATAATACCGCAGCTCTAGGCAGAGCTCTGGTAAAAGCGAGGTTAATAATTCCAGCAGTATAGGCTCAAATGTTCCGATGTATTTTTTACGCAACAAGTGAATCCCATCGGCAATAACTGATAATTCTTTATCCCATATCCGTATTTCTTTTGCGGGCATCTGTTTTTTTAGTGCCGCATTGCGTTGTTTTAGGACCTGCTGAAGTTGTTGCCAAAGCGGATAGAAGGTTTGTTCCACGTGAAACAACCCCCAGTCTAGGAATTGGCGGCGTATTTTGGGGCCCTCATGGAAAAAACGGTGGCTATGGGCGCTCATTAACTGTATGGGTAGGTGATGGGCCAGTTGAGATAATGAGTTGGCCGTTTCTCCGTTGATCCGGATTCGTCTGCCACCATCACGTTGGCGTTCAAGCCCCATTGGTATTTTATTCCCGGAAACATCTAATTCGGCAAACACAGAAAAATGATCTGCTTGGTGCTGAATGATGCGATTAGTAAGATGGGTTCTAAAAGAACGGCCGAGGCCTAAATAATAGATGGCTTCTAGTAGGCTTGTTTTGCCCGCACCGTTATCGCCATAAAAGATATTGAATTGAGGGGCTGGTTCTAAAGTAACGGAGTCAAGGTTTCTAAAGGAAGTAATTTTTAAAGTTGATAACGGCAAGCTTAAATTACCTTTTATGGCATAGATAATTATAAGTGCATTGGCATGACAACAAAAATACTGTCAGCTTCCTTGACCATGACGCTGCTATTTGAGCCAGAAAAATTTAGTGTCACCTCCCCGGGTTTTATGATGTTTAAAACATCGAGTAGGTAGGTAACATTAAACCCAATCTCTAAGTCTTCTTTGGTATATTCAACAGGAAGCTCTTCTTCTGCCGCCTCTTGTTCGGTGTTATTCGCGAATATACGCAGTAGCCCGGGTTTAAGCTCAATGCAGATACTGTGAAACTTTTCATCACAAAGAATAGCAGTGCGGCTCAAGGCATTTTTAAGCTCATCTCGATCAATTTTTATAAATTGACCACTGCTTTTAGGTATAGCTCGATCATACTCAGGAAAACGGCCTTCGATAAGTTTAGATGTAAAAGTAAATTGATCGCCAGCGACACGAATATGATTATTGCCAATGATGAGGGTCACGCTATCTTCAACATCATTAAGCAAGCGCATTAATTCAAGCACCCCTTTATAAGGTATGATTATTTGAATACGATGTGCTGATTGTGTAGGAATGTTAATTATGGTTGTTGCTAAGCGGTGCCCATCAGTTGCAACAGAACGTAAAGTGTCTGAACAGACTTCTAATAACATTCCATTGAGATAGTAGCGCACGTCTTGTTGTGCCATGGCAAAATAAGTGCGTTGTAATAAATAAAGCAGTTCGCGCTGGGTAATATCGAAGCTTAATTGGCTTTGGTATTCTTCTGTATTTGGAAAGTCGCCTGAAGGTAATGTTGCAAGAGTAAAGCGACTGCGCCCTGATCGCAGCACAACGCGGTCTTTATCTTGGTAAAGTTCAATGGCAGCATTTTCCGGTAAGGCGCGACAAATATCAATCAATTTGCGCCCGGGAAGGGTTAATGAGCTATTAGTAGTAGCTGATTGCTCAAGACAGGTCTGCCCAATTAACTCCACTTCCAAATCCGTCCCGGTAATAGATAATTTATTACCTTTTATATCAAGTAGAATATTAGATAAGATAGGTATGGTTTGTTTTCGCCCTACCACGCCGATAGCAAGTTGCAAAGGCTTTAGTAAGGCTTCTCGTTGCAGTTGAAGTTTCATTGCAAGGCTCCTTAGGCAGAAAGTATTCGTCGTAAGTTCTTATAATCTTCTTGGATATCGAGGTTGCTGGCAAGTAATTCTTTCACTTTTCGACAAGCATGCAATACGGTGGTGTGGTCTCTTCCACCAAAAGCATCGCCTATTTCCGGTAGGCTATGGTTGGTCAGTGTTTTAGCCAATGTCATCGCAATTTGTCGTGGCCTGGTTATTGAGCGACTGCGACGCTTGGAAAGCAAATCAGCGACTTTAATTTTAAAATATTCAGCAACAGTTCGCTGAATATTTTCAATAGTGACCAACTTGGCTTGTAATGTGAGAAGGTCTTTAAGTGCTTCACGAGTAAAATCCACGGTAATGGGAAGTCCAGTAAAATGAGAATTAGCTATAACGCGTTTTAGTGCGCCTTCTAATTCTCGGACGTTTGATTGGATATTTTTGGCGATAAAGAAAGCAACTTCATGGGGTAGCCTAACTTTTGATTGTTCCGCTTTAGTGATCAGGATCGCAACTCGAGTTTCTAACTCAGGAGGTTCGATCGCAGCAGTTAACCCCCAACCAAAACGAGATTGTAACCGTTCTTCAAGACCATTAATTTCTTTAGGATAGCGGTCACAAGTTAAAACGATTTGTTGTTGGCTATCGAGAAGCGAATTAAAGGTGTGAAAAAATTCTTCTTGTGATCGTTCTTTGCCAGCAAAAAATTGGATGTCATCAATGAGTAATGCATTAACTGAGCGATAATAACGTTTAAATTCATTCATTGCGTTGCGTTGTAATGATTTAATCATATCTGCAACAAAACGTTCAGAGTGTAAATATAAAACTTTTGCTTGTGGATTATTTTTCAAAATAAAATTACCCATGGCATGCATTAAATGAGTTTTGCCTAACCCAACCCCACCATATAGAAATAGTGGGTTATAGGCGTGACCAGCGTTTTCTGAAACTTGCTGTGCTGCTGCATGAGCGAGTTGATTGGATTTTCCAACTACGAAATTTTTAAAATTAAAACCGGGATTGATATTTGTGTGGGTGAATGCGCTTGATTTTCTGAAGGCATTTTTTTGAGGAGGTTTATTTCTATCAGGTTCAAAGGTTGTATTAAAAGACGCATTATTTTCACGGTTAGCGTTGTCATGTGTGGTGGGTTCAACTTTAGTTCCAATTTGTACATTCACAGCAGGAGGCTTGTCTTCAGTTAATTCGGCCAATATGTCTTTAATTTTGGGAAGGAAGTTTTCGTTAATCCGATCTAACAGGAACTGATTAGGGGCGAGTAAAGTTAAGCGATCTCCCTCAGGATTTGCTTCGGACACGGCATGAAGCGGTCTAATCCAAGTATGAAACTGTTTTTCTGGGATCTCGTTTTTTAAGCGGCTGAGACACTGTTCCCAAAGCGATATTTTCACAGTTGCTGTTCCTGTCATGTTCTTCCCTGTTTACTTGAAAATCCTTTAAAAGGTTGTTAATAAAAGTCCCTGTGGCAAGCCGCGGGGAATGCGAATAACCCAGGGTTGTGATCCGGGGAAGCCTATAGCAGCTATCGTGAGACTATTCTAATCGACTTGCCAATCCTACCTGAATTTCAGTGTTTTGCACATGGCAAGATAGATTATTATTTTTTTCATTAAATTAAGAGGGTTTCCATAACCGCCATACGCATAGCGATTCCATTTTGTACTTGCTGTAAGATAACCGATTGTGGGCCATCTGCAACATTTGAGTCAATTTCAACGCCACGATTCATAGGGCCAGGATGCATGACGATTGCATCTGATTTAGCCAGGGCTAAACGCTCTGCGGTGAGGCCAAATTCATTATGATATTTTTCAAAATCAGGAAGTTGTGCTTCTTGCATCCGCTCTTTCTGGATGCGCAATGCAACGACCACGTCAGCAGATGACAGACCTTCTTCAAAATTGTTAAAGACTTTAACACCTAAGCTTTCGGCGTCTTCAGGTGCTAAATCAGGTGGAGCAATAAGATGAATTTGTGTTGTCCCCATTATTTTTAGACCTGCAATTAATGAGCGGGCCACACGCGAATGTGAAATATCGCCAACAATGGCCACGGTTAAATCGTTAAATTGAGATTTATATTGGCGAATCGTCATTAAGTCCAACAATGCTTGTGTTGGGTGTTGATTATCACCGTCTCCTGCATTAACGATAGAGGCAGGGCCATTTAATTCCGATGCTACGAATTGTGCTGCGTTATTATCAGGGTGTCGGATTGCAAATAAGTCAACACCCATCGCTTCAAAGGTATGAATAGTATCCAGTAGTGACTCTCCTTTAAGTATTGCTGAGAGATTCATGTCTGGGTTAATGGTGATAGCGCTGAGTCGTTTTGCAGCGATAACAAAAGAATTACGAGAGCGTGTGCTTGATTCGTAAAACAAAACCGCAACCACTTTCCCTTTGAGTGTATCGAGGATGTGTTCTTTACTCAGAGTCTTTTTAAGAAAATTATCAGCCTCATCCATTAAATAATTTATCGTGTCAATATCCAAAGTTTCCATACTGACAAGATGGTTGATGTCAGGCTTTGCTTTTTTGGTCATTTTTTAGCCTCATCATTTGCACTATAATTGTTCTTAGCCGGGGAGCTATTTTTTAAAGATTTTTAAGCCAAGACTCTAGAATCAATTTAGCAGCATAACGATCAATTTGTTGTGGGTCAAAATGTTTAATCGATTTTTTAAGCAGACGTTTGGCTTCGTATGATGTCAGGCGTTCATCAACAAGATAAACAGGAAGCTGAAAACGATTTCCTAATCGACGAGCAAACTTTCGTGCAGAATAGGCGATGGGTTGCATCGTGCCATCCATATTCAAGGGCAGGCCGACAACCAGTGTGTCAGCTTTCCAGTCATTGATAAGTTTAGCAATCTCGGACCAGCGAGGAATGCCATCTTGTGCCTTAAGAGTGGTTAATGGTTTTGCAGTTTGGGTGATGGTTTGCCCCACAGCAACACCGATATGACGCATACCAAAGTCAAAGCCAATGACGACGTGATGTGATAGTTGTTTAGGCATGTCCTATTTGATCAGATAAGAGATTGATGTCGATTCCTAGCAACTTGGCTGCAGCTTTCCAGCGCCTCTCGACAGGTGTTGAAAACAATATTCCTGGAGCATAAGGTGCAATAAGCCAATCGTTGCGATTAATTTCAAACTCAAGCTGCCCACTTTCCCAGCCTGCATATCCAAGCACAACAATAAACTCTTTTGGGCCTAGGCCCTGGGCTATCAGTTTCAAGGTTTCTTTAGAGGCAGAAATCAAGAGCTCTTCATTATCATCAGTAGCCTCTATGTTACGATGGTGAATGATAAAACCGTGTTCCTGCCCAACAGGCCCACCCATAAATACAGGCAAGGTCGATATCGATTCGTCAGGCATCTCGATGTCGAGATGTGCCATAATGCTGCCCAAATTAATTTGTAAGGGTTTATTGATCACCAGCCCCATTGCGCCATCTGGACCATGCTCGTAAATGTATATGACAGCCTTGGAGAAGTTGGGATCTTTAAGCGCTGGAGTCGCGATTAGAAAATGATGAGTCAGTTCGCTTGTTTTCATAATATGCCGTTAACTCAGTGAGCCTAAAGTAGGGTAGAGAATAGTATAGCAAAACCAAGGAAAAATCTGGTGAAAGTTACATTTTTTAGTGATGAGTTATATCCACAGACGCAATAATCTGTAATAATCTTGCTGATTTTTCATTACTGGGGGAAAGACGCATGAAATTGGCAAAAGTTCACCGTGATTTATCTGTTGAAGAGTTGATGGGACACGCGCTAAATCGTAATGAAGGCGAGCTTAGTGCGAATAAAGCCTTATCCGTAAAGACGGGTGAACGAACGGGGCGCTCACCTAAGGACCGCTTTATCGTAAGAGACAAATTAACCTCTGATACCATCGATTGGGGAAAGGTGAATCAACCGATTGATCCAGCTATATTTGATGCACTGTGGCAACGAGCCGAGGAGTATCTCTCGGAAATGGACGTTTTTGAATCCCATCTTCGTGTTGGCGCTGATCCCAATTATTTCCTACCTGTGAAGGTGATCACTGAAGCGGCTTGGCACACTATTTTTGCTCGCCACCTCTTCATTGAGCCAGAAGGAGATTATGCAGAAGGTAAGCCAAACTGGACAATAATCAATGCACCTGGGTTAAAGACAGACCCAAAACGCGATGGCACCCATAGTGATGGGGTCGTCATGATCAATATGTCAGAGCGGAAAGTGTTGATTTGTGG
>SDBV01000272.1_pt1 | contig 71608 bp, 71 predicted proteins | sample 2277081 | NCBI WGS metagenome assembly SDBV01 (sample SAMN10402039, study PRJNA504765) | marine sediment metagenome | isolation source: marine sediment core GS10_PC15, 223 cmbsf | place: Arctic Ocean: Southern Knipovich Ridge | collected 2010
TCCCGGCGGTAGAGTTTGAAAGCCGAGTCAACATCTCGGGCCTTAAATCGCAGTATCACCTTCACAAAGCAGCACCAACAAGCAGCGTTGAGCCTCCTTATTAAACTATCCTGCCGATTCCGGCGGTATCCGTTGACGATGTCATATTTTTCGGCTAATGGCAGGAGCAGTGTTATCTGATTGATATCGAACTGCCCGTCGCCATCGGTATAGAATACCCAGTTTTTCGTCGCATTTCTGAAACCTGTCTGCAGGGCCGCACCATAGCCTAAGTTTTCTTCATGATGAATGGCACGAATCTTTTCATTCTGTGATGCCAGACGGTCGGCGATCTCGGCAGTTGCATCACTGCTGCCATCGTTTACGAGGATTATCTCATAGTCGAGCTCAAGGCGATCAAGGACCTCAACGGCTTTGAGAACGGTCGATTCGATATTCGCCTCTTCGTTGTAAAACGGAAAGAAAACGGTTAACTCTTTTACGAAATCACTAATAATAGTTCCTTTTAAATAATTACCTCAAGAATACACATAAACGACAAATTAGTCGCTTACAATAGATATATTTCGGCAAAGAATCAAACAAACTTCTTTGAAATATGCAATTGTCCTGATAAGGGCCGCAAAAAGACCCTGTTCATTCAGCAGGATCATTTGCGAACTACCGCCTGAAAAAGGGGACCCTTGGGGATAAAATCAAAGTTTTCCAGCATAAATTTCGGACAATATCCTTTTTTTGCGGTGACGACATAAACGGGTCCTTGCCTCAGTAAACCTTCAATCGTTTCTTCAGTTGGGATATCGACGGGATTATCGTAGTGGCCGTTTATTGAGATGATCTTTGCTCCGGGATTTATCCCTTCGGCTACCTGACTGTACCAGAGAGCATAGGCTGTGATGCACTCGCTGATAATAACGGCATTTTCTTCTACGGTGTTGAGGGCATCCCGCGCAAATAAAGCAGGAGCATTGTTGTGAGTTTGCCAGGGACGAAGAAAATAAGTGTATTCATTCCGATAGGGGATTTTGCGTCCTGTGCCCAGTTTTATCTGCATTCTCTCAGCGATCACAGGCGCAACAGCATAGATCGGTATGGGCAATAAGGACAGTGCTAATACTATAGTTAACAATATTCTCTTATTGTATCTCGTGAAAAAAGCATTTGCTCCAACCCCGATGAAGATCGAAGCCATACAATAAAATGGCATGAAAAAGGCGTAACGGTCCGCGATAGAGTATCTGGCCGCAAAGACAAAAAAAAGTATTGTAATAGCAAGGATCACTTTTGCAAAAGACCTGAGTGATGAAAGTTTATTAATAGACACAACACCGATCACAAATAAGATGATATTCGGAGTTGGAAAGTTATAGCCGACAAAAATGAAATCTTCTATAATAACTCGCAGCGACACCGAAGTATTGAGTACCTGGCCCGAATACTTGTCACCAAAGAATGCCGATCTTATCGTTGCTGCTATCTGGCCGGTGTCGATCATATCTTTTATTATCAGGTATTCATAAGGTAGTGCCCCGATAATCCATAAGGCTGCAGCAATGATCAGGGTTTTAATACCGAGTTCTTTTTTCGCAAGCAACGCAACAATAAAGACAATGTAGCAGACCAGTGGAATTATTCCAAACATGTGGTTTGCTATTGACAGCCCGTTGAATAAGGCAAGCAAATATAAAAACTTCTGCTCCTTCGATCTTATATACAACATCAGGAAGATCAGTTCGGCGGTTAACAAAGCCGTATAGAGAGTATATACTTCTGCGATAACTGACTGTTGCCAGAATGTCCATGAAAGGGCAAGGGTCGCTGCCCCCAGCAAGGCCGGTATACTTCTGGCTACCCAGAGTCTTATAAGAAGGAAAATGTTCGCTACGGTGATCGCACCAAACAAAGCCGAGATCAGGTTGATCCTCAATCCGAACTCCCCTAAAGGTATTTGCTTAACCAGGATGCCTATATAGTGATAGAGGGGATGGGCAAGCGCCAGACCAAGGTTGCCTCTTATGTTATTGTACCAGATACGGTATTGAAACATTCCTCCGTCCTGCCAGAGAGAAGATGGTGAACAGGTAAGGCAGTAAAGTACGAGCGCGCAAAAAAAGACAGCAAAATAACCTAAAACAGTTTGCTTCTTGTCGGATTGATCTCGACAAATCGTCAGACTTGGCTCTTTTAATTCCATTTCGTCCATAACTAACTTAGAAAACTCAGTGTGGTCTTTACGACATAGTCCTGCATCTTGTTCGTAAGTTCCGGGTAAACCGGCAGGGCGATCACCTCTTCGGCGGCTTTTTCAGCGTGCGGCAGGTCACCTTTTTTATATCCAAGGTCGGCAAAGCATTCCTGCAAGTGCAGCGGAACAGGGTAATATATCGCACAGCCGATATCGTTAGCCCTAAGGTGAGCCAAAAGCTCGTCACGTCCGGGCACTCCGATGACATACTGGTTGTATATCGACACGCAATCTTTGCGGATCGTAGGGGTCACAACGACAGTGTCGGCGAATTTCTTATTATAATACGCCGCGTTTTTTCTACGGGCAGCCGACCATTTATCCAGTAGAGAAAGTTTAACTAACAATGCCGCTGCCTGGATAGGATCGAGTCGGAAGTTGCCGCCGATCTTTTTATGATAATACATCTGCTCACATCCATGGTTCCGCATGAGCACAAGCTGATCGTATAGTTTCTCATTGTTGGTTACTACCATGCCGCCATCGCCGATACCGCCGAGATTCTTACTGGGAAAGAAGCTAAGGCACCCGGCGGTTCCTATGGACCCGGCTTTTCTGTCCTTGTATGTGCTGGTGATCGACTGGCTGGCATCTTCGATAACGGCAAGGCTGTTCGCCCCGGCAATCGCCATGATCGGGTCCATATCGGCCATTTGGCCATAGAGGTGGACCGGCATGATCGCCCTGGTCCTGTCGGTGATCGCTGCTTCTATCAGGGCGGGGTCTATGTTGTAGGTCTCCGGATCGATATCAACAAAGACAGGTTTAGCGCCGCAGCGGGCAATGCACCCAGCCGTTGCGAAAAAAGTAAACGGTGTGGTGATGACCTCATCGCCGGCGCCGATATCCAGGCTCATAAGGACACTGAGTATAGCATCGGTTCCGCTTGACGCGCCGACAGCGAACTTGCAATCGCTTACCGCGGCAATCTCTTTTTCAAGTTCTTCTATCTTCGGGCCGCCGATACATTGCTGCGGATCGAGTACCTCCGAGATGGCTGTCATAATATCTTCTTTGATCGTTGCGTACTGTGACACTAAATCCAAAAGCGGAACTTGCATTTAAATTTCACCTTTCTAAGGAGATGTTAACTTTACTTTCCATTCTCTATGTACCAGTCGATGGTGGCTTTTAGCCCTTCGTCGAAGTTTGTTTTTGCCTGGAAGTTGAATCTTTCCTTTGCTCTTGTCGTGTCAAGGCATCGGCGGGGCTGACCGTCCGGTTGGGACGGGTCCCAGACGATCTCGCCGGTAAAGCCGGTAAGTTTGACGATCTTTTCGACGAGATCCTTTATGGTTATTTCGAACCCTGCACCGATATTGACCGCGTCCGATTCGTTATAGTGTTCGGTTGCGAGTAGTATCCCTTCGGCTGCGTCGTCGGCATAGATAAACTCCCGGCTGGCTGAGCCCGTGCCCCAGCATTCTATCGAGCCTGCGCCGGAATCTATCGCGTCGACACATTTTTTAATTATCGCCGGTATCACATGACTGCTATTGGGTCTGAAGTTGTCACGCGGACCGTACAGGTTAACCGGCAGCAGGAAGATAGAGTTGAAATCGTACTCCTGGCGGTAGGCCTGCGATTGGGCAAGGAGCATTTTTTTGGCAAGACCGTACGGAGCGTTGGTCTCTTCCGGATAGCCGTTCCATATATCGTCTTCTTTGAACGGTACGGGTGTAAATTTCGGATAGGCGCAGACTGTTCCGATAGCGACGAATTTTTCGAGATTACGAAGCCGCCCCTCTTCGATGAGCTGGACGCCCATCATGAGATTCTTATAGAAGAATTCGCCTGGATGCTCTCGATTGGCACCTATCCCCCCTACCACCGCAGCCAAGTGAATAACAACGTCCGGCTTCATATCGTCGTACATTCGTTTGATATCGGTAAGATCGACCAGATCATACTCTTCGATAGTAGGAATAAGGATGTTCGTACAACTCCGCTGCTTAAGTTTTTCGGTTATGTAGCTACCGAGAAAACCCGCACCACCGGTTACGACGATCCTTCTGTCTTCGAAAAAACCAGCCATGGCCGTTAATCCTTTCCGTGGTCTTTTAATATTTTTTCGCGTTCGGCCATCTTCATGTCAGCATCGGTCATCATTATGGCAAGATCTTTAAATGTTACTTTCGGCTGCCAGTTGAGAACGTTCTTTGCTTTAGTTGCATCGCCGAGAAGAAACTCGACTTCGGTGGGCCGATAGTATCTCGGGTCGATCTCGACATAGTCCTGCCAGTCAAGATCGAGACTGCCGAATACAACTTCGAGAAATTCCTTTACCGAGTGCGTTTCACCTGTGGCGACGACATAATCATCCGGTTTTTCCTGCTGAAGCATAAGCCACATCGCTTCGACATAGTCACCTGCAAAGCCCCAGTCCCTTTTGGTTTCGATATTGCCGAGGAAGAGTTTTTTCTGCAAACCGAATTTGATACGTGTAGCGGCGCGGGTTATCTTTCTCGTTACGAACGTTTCGCCGCGCCTCGGCGATTCATGGTTAAACAGTATTCCGTTACAGGCAAAAAGATCGTATGCTTCCCGGTAGTTTATAGTCTGCCAGAAACTGTAAACCTTCGCGCAGCCGTATGGGCTTCGCGGGTAGAAGGGCGTCTTTTCCGTTTGCGGAGTCTCCAGAACCTTGCCGTACATCTCACTGCTCGAAGCCTGATAGAACTTTGCCGGTTTTTTCATGTTGCGAATAGCTTCAAGCAAGCGAAGCGTCCCGAGGGCATCTGTATCGACAGTGTATATCGGCATATCGAAGCTGACACGCACATGGCTTTGAGCGCCGAGGTTGTATACTTCGTCGGGTTTGATCTGGTTGATGACGGTTGAAAGATCGCTTCCGTCGCATAAGTCGCCGTAAACAAGTCGGAAGGAACCGGCTTCGTGCGGGTCCTTATAGAGATGGTCTATTCTGCCGGTATGGAAAGATGAACTTCTGCGAAGGACGCCCCACACTTCGTAATCTTTTGAAAGGAGCAGCTCGGCAAGATACGATCCGTCCTGACCGGTAATACCTGTAATTAGTGCTTTTTTCTTCATGACATAAGCCTTATAAGTTTTCTGTTCTATTTTGCCTGAACCATTCCACGAATTTCTGCAGGCCGACAGTTATGTCCGTGTTCGGGTCATAACCCAATTGCTGTTTTGCTTTTGTTATATCGGCGTATGTGCGATCGACATCTCCGGGTTGCGGCGGCTTACGGGCGATGATCGCTTTTTTGCCAAGTGCGGTTTCTATTTCCTCAATGAGTTTGTCAAGACGCACGGGCCTGGACTCGCCAAGATTGTATATTTCATAGCCGTCGCATTTTTCCATAGCCGCTGTCACGCCGTCGATTATGTCGTCAATATAAGTAAAGTCACGCTGCATCGAACCGTCGCCAAAGACGGGAATGGGCTTGCCGTCTTCGATGAGTTTTACGAATTTACAGATCGCAAGGTCCGGTCGCTGCCGCGGCCCGTAAACGGTAAAGAATCTAAGGCACGTCATGTCAATATTGTACAAATGGCTATATGTATAGCATATCAATTCGCATGCCTTCTTCGTAGCAGCGTACGGCGATATCGGGAAATCTACATTATCGCTTTCGCTGAAGGGGATATTCTCGTTATTGCCGTAAATGCTGGAGCTTGAGGCGAAGATGAATTTGCCTACGCCGAATTCTTTGGCTGCTTCAAGCATTACGACGGTTCCATTTATGTTGGTGTCCTGATAGCCGACCGGATCCTCTATAGAGGGACGCACACCCGCTTTCGCCGCAAGGTGAACGATAATATCGACAGTGTTACTTTGCAAGATCGACCGCACGCAGTCTCCGTCGCGGATATCACCTTCGATCAGTTTGAACCCGTCCGAACTCAGGCAATCGGCGATATTTGCGCGTTTAACATCGGCGCTATAGAACGGGTCAAAGTTATCGAGACCTATAACGGTTGCGCCGCCTGCGATCAGGCGTTCACTCAGGTGCGACCCGATAAAACCTGCCGCGCCGGTAACAAGTATTGTCTGGGCTTTGTCCATTGATTTCCTTAAGAAGGCCTTCCGATGCAGTGGTATTCTATGCCCTGTTTTTTAATGTATGCCGGGTCATAGAGATTTCTTCCGTCGAAGATGACGGGCTTTTTTAGTTTCCGGGTTATCAGTTCAAAGTCCGGCGTCCTGAATTCCTGCCAGTCGGTAAAGATAACAAGCCCGTCCGCACCGTCGAGGGCATCATAACCGTTGCCTACAGTTTTCATTTTGCCGGTCAGTTCACCCGGCAAAGCCTGCGGGTCATAAGCAACGACTTTCATACCGGCATCGATAAATTTCTTGATACATCGAAAAGAAGGCGCCATGCGCGTGTCGTCGGTTTTTGCTTTGAAGGCAAGACCCCACACAGCAAGGGTGGTGTCGGCGGAGTTGTCCTTGAAGTAATCGAGTATTTTCTGTGCGAACCTGTCCTGCTGGGCGAGGTTGGCTTCGTGAACGGATTCCGCGATCGTCATAGCGCTGCCCTGCACCTGGCCCATGTGTATAAGTGCGCTTACGTCCTTGGGAAAGCAGCTTCCGCCGTAACCGACACCGGGAAAGAGGAACGAGCTGCCTATCCTTGAATCCGAACCTATGCCGGCCCTTACATGTTCGATGTCGGCTCCGAACGTATCGCACAGTGCGCTAAGCTCGTTCATAAAAGTTATTCGAGTTGCGAGCATTACATTGGCCGCGTATTTTGTCATTTCGGCACTGGCTGGATCCATGAAAATTATTCTGCTGCTCTTGCGCATAAAGGGTGCGTAGAGTTGTTTCATTAGTTCCATCACAGCCGGGTTCGTCGTACCCATTATCACGCGGTCAGGTTTAAGAAAGTCCTCAACAGCCGACCCTTCTTTCAAAAACTCCGGATTGCTTACATAATCAAATGGTTTTTCGGTTTTTGCGGAGATCGCCTCGGACACTTTCTTGCAGGTCCCGACCGGCACGGTACTTTTTGTAACTATTACCCTGTAGCCGTCCATCAATTCACCGATCTGCCCGGCAACATTCAGGACCGCGGAGATATCAGCGGAACCATCCTCTGCGCTGGGCGTACCGACACCGATAAAGATCAGCAGCGAATTGTCAATGCCATGCTTTATATCCGTGGTAAAAGTCAGACGTCCCGCTGCTTCGTTTCTTTTTACTATTTCGGTCAGCCCCGGTTCATAGATAGGGATGATACCATTGTTGAGGTCGTCGATTTTCTTTTCGTTATTGTCTACACAGATAACATGGTTGCCGCCTTCAGCAAGACATGCCGCCGCAACGAGACCCACATAGCCTGTTCCGATTACCGATACTTTCACGCTCTCTTCTCCCTGAAATAGTCAATAATAATATCTAATGTCTCTTCGAAACTTGTCTTTGGCGCAAAGCCCGTCGTCTCTTTTATCCTCTCAATGCAAGGAACGCGTCTTTGCATGTCGTCAAAGGCCCGACCGTAAGCGGCTTCGTAGGAGATAAACTCCTTTTCACTTTCACTGCCGGTCTTTTTAATGATCAGATCCGCCAGGGCTTCGATCGTTATCTCCTCGTCAGAGCCGACATTATACACTTTTGATGCCGCCTTGTCACTGTTTATCAATCCAACAAGGGCTTCGACCACATCGCCGACATAGCAAAAGCACCTGCTTTGAGCGCCCGTACCGTAGATCGATAACGGTTCATTATTAAGGGCCTTTTCGACAAATCGCGGCACAACCATACCGTATTGGCCCACCTGTCGCGGGCCGATGGTGTTAAAGAGCCTTGCAATGATAACTTCCATACCGTATTCGTCATGATAGGCAAAAGCCAGAAATTCATCGATCGCCTTGCTGCACGCGTAGGACCATCGCGAAAAACGCGTGCTGCCCATAAGCGTATCGTCATCTTCGTGGAACGGTACTTTTTCGTTTTTGCCATACACTTCGCTCGTCGAAGCCAGCAGAACCTTCTTTTTATGCTTATTGGCCATCTCCAGTATTACTTCGGTGCCATGGATATTCGTCTCGATGGTATGGACCGGCTTGTCGACGATAAGCTGCACACCGACAGCGGCGGCAAGGTGAAAAACGACATCACAACCGGCGATAAGCGGTTCGACTGCTTCGGTATTGCGAACATTGTCATTGACAAAACGGAAGTTGGGATCGTCGAGGATTCGATGGATATTTTCAACACACCCGGTGCTCAGGTCGTCAATGACGGCAACACTGTGTCCGTCAGAGATAAGACGCTCGCATAAGTGCGAACCTATAAAACCTGCACCGCCTGTAACTAATATGTTCAATTCATTATCTCCCTGTACTTACGGACCGCAATAGGTGCAGCAGGTCCTGTTCGTTTCCCACACCGTGATCTTTGATAGTTTTGCATTTTCAAACTTTCCGCTGAGTTTCTCCCAGGCAAGGACCGTTATGTTTTCCACCGTCGGATTTTTCGTCTCGAACTCAGCGACATCGGCGTTTAAATTTTTATGATCGACTTTGCTTATAAAGTTTTCGTCTACTATGCCCTCAAAATTCCCGATATTCAGCTCTTCGTCACCTGTGGATTTTTCTACGGTGACTTCCACGATGTAGTTGTGTCCGTGCCCGGTTGGGTTTGCGCATTTACCGAAGACCTGAAAGTTCTTCTCATCGCTGAATTTCTTGTTCCACAGGGTGTGCATAGCGGCAAATTCGAATTTCTCACTGAAATAAAACATTTGGGCCTGCTCCGATTTAATTGCAATATTCCTGAAAGGGTTCAGTTCGAGCGCAAGTTTGCACAGTTTCGCCTCGCCGAATTTCCCTGCAAACCCCTGCCACGATCGCCCAAGCAACTGGCAAAGCTGCAAAAGCGATATATGTTGTTGACTCGTAAAGCTCGTCTTTATACTCTCGGCAAAAACCGGTATCGCTGCCCCACGGGCGATCTTGTCGATCTCTACAACATTGACGACAAAGCCGGTATCCGGGTCGATGGGCCCTGCAAGTTCCACCCACAGCCCTAAGTATATCGCCAGTCCGCTGCCCGTCGGTCGGGACACGTATGAATTGGCCCCTTCCGAAGTTTCCGGCAGGAATGGGTTGACCGAAAATCTTACCTGTCTTGCGAGTTTGTGCATTACACCTTTCCAACGGACAATTATTTTCTATCTACATGCATGAGACCCAGAACTTCGCTCCTGCTTCTTGAGTCACGAATAAATATCCCACGCAGAGCACTGGTTACCATTACAGAGCCCGGCTTCTGCGCACCGCGGATTGTCATACAGCTATGAGAAGCTTCGATCACCACAGCCACACCTTTCGGTTTAAGTTTTTCCATAAAGAAATCGGCTACCTGACCGGTCAGGCGTTCCTGAACCTGGAGACGCTTGGCAAAGCAATCGAGAATACGGGCGATCTTGCTCAGCCCCAACACTTTTCCATCCGGAAGATACGCCACATGCGCCTTGCCGATAAACGGCATCATATGGTGTTCGCAGAAACTGGAAAACGGTATGTCGCGCAGCAGAACGATCTCGTCGTAATTTTCGTGAAAGACCCGTTCCATGTGCTGTTCGGGATCGTGATAGTGCCCTGCTAACATTTCGGCATACATCCTCGCGACACGTTTGGGGGTATCGCGAAGACCCTCACGCTGCGGATCCTCACCCACAGCCAGCAGTATCTCATCGACCGCCTTTTCGATTCTCTTGAGATCGACTTTTCCGCTCTGTTCTTCATTCATGGCAAACTCTTTTCTGTATTTATTTTCTGACTTTGCTTGCAGCGTTTATGATATAGGTTGTCAGCAGGCGAACACCGAAACCGGTCGAGCCGACAGAGCCGAATTTCTTGGCTGCGTCGAACATATCGACACCCGCCATGTCAATATGCGCCCATTTGGTATCGCCTGTGAATTCTTTTAAGAATGACGCCGCGGTACAGGCTCCACCCCACTTGGAGCCGGTATTTTTAAGGTCCGCGATTTCGCTTTTCATTTCCGCCGTGTATTCGTCGCCGCATGGAAGATGCCAGATAGCTTCGCCGCTCTGGGCGGAAGCGGTCTGAAGTTTTTTGATGAGCTTGTCGTCGCTGCCCATCAGGCCCGCTTTGTATTTACCCAGGGCCACCATGCACGCGCCGGTAAGCGTTGCAATATCGACGATGGGATCGCATTTGAGTTTGACAGCATAATGAATGGCATCGCAGAGCAGCATCCGCCCTTCGGCATCGGTGTTATGTATCTCGACGGTCTTTCCGCTAAGTGTTGTGATAATATCACCGGGTCGATAGCTTGTGCCGCTCGGCATATTCTCAGCGGACGGAATAATACCGTAAACCTTCACAGCCGGCTTCAACTCAGCGATCGCCCTCATCGCACCGAGCACGGCTATCCCGCCGGACTTATCGAATTTCATATCCTGCATATTTGCGCCGGGTTTTAAGCTGATCCCGCCGGAGTCGAATGTTATCGCTTTTCCCACGAGGCCAAGCGTCTGTGTTTTCTTCGATGCCGCAGGCGGCGTATACTTCAGAACGATAAGTCTTGGCTTATTAGACGAACCTGAACCGACCGCCAGGATACCACCGGCTTTTTTCTGTTTAAGTTGTTTCTCATCAAGAACCGTACAGGTCAAATGCGGTGTCTGTGCCGCTGTTTTTTTCGCGATCTTCGCTAATGAAACGGGATTGATGACATTGCCGGGACGGTTGGCAATGGTCCTTGCAAATGCCTGCGCCTGACCGATGATGCTGCCTGTACAGAAACCTTTTTTCAATTCTCGTATAGCGGCCCCGTCGGCATCAATAAGCTCAACGCTAAGTTCCTTACGGCGGTCCTCCTTTGTTTTTTCCTTGTATTCATCATAGCGGTATCCACCGAAGATGGCCCCTTCGGTTATTGACTGGCCAAGTGTTTGCAGATTGAGTTTGCGGCTGACAAATCCCTGATGCAGCGCAAGAGCCAAAGTTCTCGCACGCAGTGCAACAGCCTTGCCCGCCGCCGTAGCCGCAGCTTTCCGGATCGTGTCTGCGGTAATATCCTTCTTATCGCCAAGACCGATAAGCAGCAGTCTTTTCGCCGGTATCTTCTCATCGGTATAGATAACGGCAGTGGTGTCTTTTTTGCCTTTGAAGTCACCGAGTTTATCGAGTGCAGCAATCTTGCCCTTGAGTTTTTTATCAAGACTCTGGCAAAGCCCTGCCTTCATACCATTGGTGCCAACAGCCACAGCCAACAGATCGACTCTTGCTCTAATTGCTTCGACTTTCTTAAGTTTTACATTTACGGAGATTATTTCTTTTGGCATTATATATTCCTTAACTGCTGCTATTATTTTTTTTGCTTCTATACTTTAAAAAACTTTCTATGAATTTCTCTATGTCGCCATTAAGAACCGCATCGACATTTCCGGTTTGCTCATCGGTCCTGTGGTCCTTAACCATCTGGTAAGGCTGGAGAACATAGCTTCTTATCTGGTTGCCCCACGCGATCTCGCCTTTGTTACTATAAAGCTTGGCGATCTCGGCATCGCGCTTCTGCTGCTCTAACATATACAATCGGGCAGCTAACATTTTCAGGGCCTGAGCCTTATTTTTGTGCTGGCTCCTGTCATTTTGACATTGAACGACAATCCCCGTTGGCAAGTGAGTGATACGCACTGCCGAGCTTGTTTTGTTTACATGCTGGCCGCCGGCACCGCTCGCCCGGTAAAAATCCATACGCATATCTTCGTCTTTTACGTCAACGTCGGTCTCGTCATGTTCGGGTATGACATCAATAGCGGCAAAGCTCGTGTGCCTTCTGCTCTGCGAGTCGAAAGGGCTGATCCGCACCAGCCGGTGGACGCCGGTTTCGCATGACAGCTTGCCGAATGCAAATGTTCCCGAAACTTTCAATGTGATCGAGCGGATACCGACCTCTTCGCCGGGCGTAATGTCGAGTTCTTCGTGCTTGAACTTATTGTCATCGAAATATCGCGTATACATCCTCAGCAGCATATTCGCCCAGTCGCAGCTTTCGGTACCGCCGGCACCTGCATGGATGCTGAAAAAGCAGCTTTTCATGTCGTCAGGGCCGCTTAACATACCCGTTATCTCGATCTTGTCACAGGATTTGGCCAGTTTCCCCCAGTCTTTTTCAAGTGATTGAAGTAGTTCCTGGTCCCTTTCTTCTTCGGCAAGCTCAAACAGCTCAGAAAGATCGCCCACGCCCATAGAAACCTCCTCCACGGGGTCAATAATCGACTTTACGGCACTCAAACGGGCAACGACACCCTGAGCCCTCTCCTGATTGCCCCAGAAGTCTGGCTTGGCCATCTCTGCTTCAATTTGGGTTTTAAGGTCTATTTTTGCAGGCAAGTCAAAGCCACTCCCGAATATTTTCGATCCGGGCCGCCAGATTACCGATCTCTGTCTTCAATTCAGATGTTTCCATGATTTCTCCAGCTAAATAGCCTAAAAATGCCTTATACCAGATTCTATCCAACTTTGCAATATAAGGTTCGATATTTCCTTTTTGCATAACGAAAGTATTTTTCTTGCATTGACGGGCCGGTTTTATATACTTTTAGACTTCGATAAAAATAAAATGAACGCTTACAGTGGACTTATCATAAGAAGGACGAAATTATGGACATCGTTAAATGGATGCGGAAGAATAACCGTAAGATAATAATCGGCGTGCTCTGTTTCATAATGATAGTTTTTGTCGGTGGCCAGGCATTGATGTCAATACTCAAAGGTCTCGGAAGAGGAGGTGGCCAGGTAGTTGCCAGTTACGGCGACAAGGGCAAGATAACCGCAATAGACATCAATCGGGCCAGAATAGAACTCGATGTACTGAGATATCTGGGGACTGACATGCTTCTTACTGCGATGAGTGCCGATTCGATCCTCCTTGGCCAATTGCTGTATCCGGATTCAAAAATAGCTGCCGAACTCAGCATGCAGTTAAAGATGGCCGCAATGCAGGGGCAGCTTAGTGTCAATGACAGTGATGTGGACGCATTCTTCAAAGAGGCTTCCGGCAGAAGTGAGCTTTACTGGATATTGCTCAATATCGAGGCAAAAGAAGCTGGATATGTCGTATCGGATGAGCAGGCAAAGATGGTATTAAGGAGTGTCATCCCGCAGATCATGCAGGGTAGGAGCGCCGCCCAAGCTGTTCAGGCGATCGAATCATCCCAGCTTCGGATAGAATCGCGGAGAACCATCAGGATCTTTGCCGATCTTCTCGGAGTGCATAACTACATCAGGATGATCACAAGTAACGAAGATATTACTATTAATCAGCTCAAAGCGGAAATTGCCAGAAATGGCATAACCGGCCCCAGGGGACAAAGGATCGTCGCTGGCGAAGAGATCAGCGCCGAGTTCGTAAAGATCGAGGCCTTACCGCTCGTCGGCGACCAAACCGAACCTACAGGCGAAGAACTCGCAAAACAATTCGAAGCGTTTAAGGATTTCATTGAGGGCCGGACCACAGAAGACAACCCTTACGCTTTCGGTTACAAAATGCTCGAAAGCGTGGAACTCGAATACATCATCGTAAAGTTCGACGATGCGAAGAAACTCATCGATCAGCCGGACCAGGAAGAGATGGAAAATTATTACCGCAGGAACCTTGAAACAATGTTCCAGCCCATGGTGCCGATCGACCCGAACAACCCCGATTCGGAAAAAATCGCAAAGACCCAAAAATTCGCCGAAGTTGTCACTCAGATCAAACAGCAGTTGATCCGCGAAAAGACCGTGAGAAAAGCGAATTTGATAATAAGCGAGGTCAAGGACTTTACCGAAGCCGGCTTTCTCAATATTGCCGACCTCGACGCCGCAAACAGCGACGAACTTAAAGCCCATTCGATCCCCTACATAGGCGCCGCGGAAAAACTAAGCAAAAAATTCAATGTCAAACTATATGCCGGCAGAACCGGTTCGCTCAGCGCCGAGAACCTTGCCGGCGATAGGGTACTCGGCTCGTTCGCGATAGATGGACCCTTTGGCGGGCAGGTACAATTAAGCAAGATCGTATTTTCGGTTGAACAACTCGGTCAAAGTAAACTTGGCAGATTCGACGTACCTACACCGAAAATGTGGGAGAGCATCGGACCTGTTACGGATGGCTATTCGACAGTTGCCGTCATCCGTGTCGTAAATGCCCAAACAGCATCGGCACCTGAGAGCCTGACGGCAAGTTACGACAAAAAGGGAGCTTCTCTCGAAACCGCGACTCCACCGAAGGTATATAGTGTCAAAGATGATGTTGCAATGGACTGCAAGATCATCAAGGCAATGCAAGCTGCCAGGGCCCGTGCCGCCGAACTCGCCAAATCGGTCGAGACAAGCGGCTGGGACAAAGCCATAGAAGACTTTAATGGCAAATATAAAATATCAGAAGCCAGCCTTACCAAAATAGCAAATAAATCGCGAATCTCACACAAGCAAGTCGACATGGTATACAGGATGGCCACGGCTAACCCTATGGTCAAACGAATCGCCAGGGACATAATTAAAGAGAAAGCGCTGATCGACAAACTTTATTCTTTGATGCCGGTCGCAGAGATAGAAGCGGTCAACATCGTCAAGGTGATGAGCATTGAGGTTTCCAGAAACTGCTATGTCGTAAAGAATGTTTCCCGCACAGCCGTAAGCCCGGAAGATTACGCCAGAGGCAAGGCCATAAAGGCCGCCGAACTGGATGCAGCTTCTGCCAGGAGCGTCGGGATCATACACCTGAGACCATCGAACATCATCAAGAGAACAGGGTTTAAGTGGCTATCGCAAGACGATGACGAACAGGACCGGGATGACGGGAACGAAAAGGTTTCATAATGGCAAAACAATCTAATATCGATCATTTGATGCTCCTGGTAACTGTCGCCCTCCTCGGATGGATAATACCCGGAGCGGGCCACTTCTTCATAAAAGAAAAAAAACGAGCGATCATTATATTCATAACGATCACGATTACTTATGTTACCGGCCTCTATGCCGGATCAATAGGTGTTATAGACCCGGCCTTTTCATGGGCGTGGTATATCCCGCAGATGATGGCAACGCCTCTCACCGCTTTTCTCGCCCATATCGCCGGGGCAAATGGAATTGAGAGCCTCGGCAATCCGCGTGACGTCGGGCAGATATATACCAGCATCGCCGGAATGCTGAATCTACTCTGCATAATCAGCGCAGTCTACATGGCCCATAGCGGCAGAGGCGAGATCATAGGACACGAAGAAGATGATTCAAAATATTTTTAACATAGCTGCTGCCTTCACCGTCCCCGAGCAGATAGGGGTCGAACCGAAGATGATGCTCTGGATGTTTCCGCTCTTAGCGTCAATTGCGATCGTCTACAAAGCGACCAAGCTTCGCGTCATCTTCCTCGGCAAGTTCTTCAAAGAAGCGGCGATACTCTTCTGCACTCTCAGCGTATTCATGGTGATTCTCGGCATTGCGCTGCATGTAGTAGTTAAGTTCCTCACATAGTAAGTTCGCCAGGGACCGTTCATATTTAAGTTAAGGAAAAGCATTATGCCAGAGCAAAACTCTAAAGAAAAATATTGGAAAAAAAATCTTCAGTACCTTTCGATACTGCTTGGGATATGGTTCGTTGTTTCTTATGGTTTCAGTATTCTATTAGTCGACTTGCTCGACAAGGTCAGGTTTTTTGGATTCAAACTTGGCTTTTGGTTTGCACAACAGGGATCCATCTTTGTTTTTGTCATCTTGATATTTATTTACGTCCGCCTAATGAATAAACTTGACAAAAAACATAATGTCGAAGAATAAAGATCAGGAGTAAAATAATAATATGAGCATCCAGGCTTGGACATACATTATCGTCACCTTCACATTTATTATCTACATCGCGATCGCGATATGGTCAAGAGCCTCGTCCACTTCTGAGTTTTATGTAGCGGGCAAAGGTGTTTCCCCACTCGCCAACGGAATGGCAACTGCTGCCGATTGGATGTCAGCGGCGTCTTTCATTTCTATGGCCGGCCTGATCTCATTCATGGGAAGAGACGGCTCGATATACCTGATGGGCTGGACCGGCGGTTATGTACTGCTGGCACTACTGTTGGCACCCTATTTAAGAAAGTTCGGCGAATACACAGTACCGGATTTCGTGGGCCAAAGATACTACTCGCAAACCGCACGCATTGTAGCGTTATGTTGCGCAATCTTTGTATCCTTCACATACATTGCCGGCCAAATGCGTGGAGTAGGCGTAGTATTCTCACGATTTCTCGAAGTAAATATTAACGTCGGGGTGCTGATCGGAATGGGCATCGTATTTTTCTATGCTGTTCTGGGAGGAATGAAGGGCATTACTTACACACAGGTAGCCCAATATTGCATCCTCATTTTCGCGTTTCTGGTCCCGGCGATCTTTATTTCCATCATGATGACAGACAACCCCATTCCCCAGCTTGGCTTTGGCAGTACGCTCGTAGGATCCGAGGGAGTATACCTGCTCGACAAGCTCGACGGCCTCAACCAGGAACTCGGCTTCCACGCATACACCAGCGGTGTCAAAAGCAGGCTCGACGTCTTTTGCATAACAGCGGCTCTAATGGTAGGCACCGCCGGACTCCCGCATGTGATCATCCGATTTTTCACCGTTCGCAAAGTAAAAGACGCAAGAATATCGGCAGGCTGGGCACTGCTGTTCATCGCGGTACTATACACGACAGCCCCGGCCATCGCCGCATTCGCCCGCACGAATTTTATCGAAACCATCAATAACAAAGAATATGCAACAAGCCCGTCATGGTTCAAAAACTGGGAAAAGACAGGACTGATCGCATGGCTCGACAAAAACGAAGATGGAAAGATCCAGTATCGTCATGGCAAACCTTTTGAAGGCAAACCCCAATTCGCGCAAGAGGGACAGGGCCCCCATGGCCAGCGACTTCTCACCAACGAACCCACCGGGTCGGATAATGAGCTATTCGTCGATCGTGACATCATCGTATTGGCAAATCCAGAGATCGCGAAATTGCCGAACTGGGTAGTCGGCCTCGTAGCGGCAGGGGGGTTAGCTGCCGCATTATCGACGGCTGCGGGATTGCTTCTTGTAATATCCACGTCGATCTCACACGACCTCCTGAAAAAAGTTTTCGTCCCGTATATTTCAGAAAAACGCGAATTGTTCTTTGCGCGGATCGCCGCAGGCGTCGCGGTTATCCTCGCAGGGCATTTCGGCATTCATCCTCCGGGCTTCGTCGCACAGGTCGTTGCGTTTGCTTTTGGCCTGGCAGCTTCATCGTTCTTTCCGACTATCTTCCTGGGAATATTTTCAAAACGTATGAACAAAGAAGGAGCAATATCGGGAATGCTCGCAGGGATCATTTTTACCGCCGCCTATATCGTCTATTTCAAATTTGTAAACCCCGCCGCCAATGTCCCGGACAAATGGCTGTTTGGCATCTCGCCGGAAGGAATAGGCGCGATAGGAATGCTCATTAATTTCGCCGTTGCTCTAACGGTTTCACGATTTACACCCGCTCCGCCAATTGAAATACAAAACCTTGTCGAAGACATCAGGATACCACGAGGATCACACGAATCGCACGAAATTAGCGCATAATACGCTTCCTGAAAGAAACCTGAATCTCCTGTATCAAACTATAACGAACCTTACAAAATCGCCATATTTCAATTCTAATAGCATTTTCTGCCACTTGGTGAGAGGTTTGTAAGAAGAAGATCACCTCTTGGGAAAGTAAATTCAGTTTTCGATAAACATTTCCTTTGCCATTTGCTGTCCAGTTACCATTACTGACAGTTATTACTTTCATGTTATCACTTTACATCAATGCAAACCAGATCGCCTGCTGCGTTGCGGGCATAGATCCTGCCATTGGCTAATACCGGCACGGTCCAGCACTTGCCTGTTAATATCTGAGCTTGAGCCAACGGTTTTATTCCTATAGCCGAGGTCTCGGCGATAACAAGTTTACCTTTTTCGCTGAGAATGATCAGTTTGCCATCAGCTGCCATTAAGCTGCCTTTGCCATAATCTTTAGTTGCCCACTTTTCCTGGCCCGTAGCAAAGTCAAGACACTTTAGCTGGGACATATCGAAACCGTAAAAATATCCATCCATCAATATCGTACTGTTGAAATGGTTTTTTATATTTTTGTTTCGCCAAACCTCACTGACCTTATCGCCTTGGATCTTTAACAAAGCACATCCTGCCAATGTGGAAAGATACACTTTGTCACCCACAAATATAGGGTCACCGCAATTCTCATCGGCATAACTCTCCCAGGGATACTCCCAGAGCTTTGCTCCGTCAGCGGTGTTGATCCCATACAAAACTTTTTCACCTAAGATGGCAGCGCCTTTTTGTTTGCCTATTTTAAATTCTACCGCAGTTGCATAGCCCGGTTTGCCGGTGCCGTTTTGCCAGACCGTTTTGCCGGTTTTTTTATTAAGCGCTACACCGCTTGTTCCCGCATTAAATAGTAACAGGTTCTTAACTACCAGCGGTGAGCTGGCAAGGTCCCATGTTGGCAGTTCGATACCCAGTTCTTCTTTCAGATTTCTTTGCCAGATTACTTTGCCCTTTTTTGCATCAAGGCAAAAAACGTGACCCTTTTTGCTCAGAGTATATACCCGGTTACCTTCGACAGTAGGAGTAGCGCTCGGCCCGCCTTCGTAATATTTTGGATTCAGCGGGCATGAATATTGATGTCTCCACAATTCTTTGCCGGTCTTTGCGTCGAAACAAAATACAATGTCCTTATGTTCCTTTTCGTCAAGGCCCTTGCTGCCGGTATTGCCCATCGTATAGACTCTGCCCCTGCTCACCGCAATGGAAGAAAATCCCGTCCCAAGCGAAGCTTTCCAGAGTACTTTGGGACCGTCTTTGGGCCAGTTAGTGACCAAGCCGGTTTCTTTGGATATGCCATTGTGATCGGGACCGCGCCAGTTGGGCCAATCGCCGGCAAGCACGCTCCCTGAGATAACCAGGATGAATATCACAAAAAATCCAGGACTGACACCTTTTCCGATTGTTTTAACGTACATTTGTAACTCCTTTAATCTTAATAATTATCTGTTGCAGGATGGTTGTAGTCCTTAATAATTCGAGGAGAACTAAAGGGTAAGTTGCCTGTTCTGACTTATCCATTCCTACTCCACTTCCAATTAACCAACCTGATCCGCAACCGACAAACTACACATAAAACACAAAAAAGTCAAGAAATTCCCCCCGAAAACAGATTAATTCCACAACTAACAACTATATTCTGCCTGAAAGATATGACAGGATTCAGTTACATGCTACCCCGATTTCTTTTAGCAGATTTTTGGCGGTTGTTATGCCTTGCATATCCGTAATGAGTTTGTCGACGGTTTCGAACTGATCGGTTCTTGCTATTATCTCGGGTATACCGGAGTTTTCAGGTTCGGCGGTGATCGTTCCTTTGTAGATGATCGAAGGTTGCCCGTTTGCGTGCATGTCTCTTGTACCGCCCGGTGACGTCTCGGGGAATGTTTCATTATAGTCGCCTGAGACGTTAACTTCGATGAAATAGTCCCATGTCGAGCCTTTGGCAACTTCAATGGTTTTCACGAAGCCGGTCTTTGGCGTAGGGGCTGTTATCGCGTCGGCTGCGGGTTGGCGCACATTTGGCGCACCCGAAGTATGCGTTTCGCTGTTCCATTTTTTCGACCACCATGGCAGACAGACGGGCCGGGATATGTCACCTCCCCACATTCCTTTTGCAGTTTTATAAGTGACACAGACCGTTTGAATGTTGCCGGTTTGTGTGTTTTCGAGCCATATGGCGATTTGCGGTGTGCGTTTGTACTTTGTGAGTTTACAAACTTCCTGATCGATCTCGAATGAGAATCTAAGTTCGACCGATTCCACATGCCGGTTAAGTAAAGACTCGCCCTTTTTGCGGTCGCCGCAACTGACAAGTAATATCCCTCCCATGAACATACTGGCGATAAATATAAAACGATAATCGATTTTCATGGTTTCAATCCTCGTTAAAACGATGCCAGATCATACGCAAATTCTAAGCTGAGGCGATGCCCAGCTTCTTCCTGGGCTAACTGGCTTAACAGTTCCTTAACATCCTTTCTACTCGTGCATTGGGCCAATCGGGTATAAAGCTTATGGGCTCTATCTTCCTTTTTTATGGCAAAGGTGAGCAACTCCATATAAGTCATACCCTCATGAGGTTCCAGGTCATCAAGGCAGTTTGCCAGTTTCAGGCTGCCAATTTCGTCATCGGTGAACATGAGATCACCGACTCGTACGTCCTCCAGAAGTTGCTTGTGCCGACCCTCATCCTCTGCCAATTCTTTGATTGTCTTACGAACCTTGGGCGTCTCGACCAAAAGAGCCAGATTCTTATAAAAGATATTGGCTTTGCTTTCCCGTTCTATCGCATAATCCCATATTTCCTCAATGGACCGTAAGTGCCTCATACTAAATATTCTCCTTTCTGGCCTTCGCTTCCAGCTTCCCAACTCAGTATATTATAGCAAAAGATTAGACGATCTCAAGGATATTGCCAAGAAACTTTTCTGCCCACTTTACCATTTACCAACCAAAAACTGTTACCCATGCGACCGGTTTAATCTGTAACCTATCTTACCGGTTTGTACCGTACTGGATCCCCAATGCTAATAAGGGGATGCATCTATTTTCTATTGGCAAGTATGCAGTCCGTACAGGTGGCTTGCTGTTATTATATCTTTGGGTGCATATCGCAGCGGGCTGGGTGCTTAGTACTTTGTTTGTTGTTGGTTTGACGGGCATGGTTCGTAAGTGAGTAAAGCGGATAGTTTGAAACAGTAGTGGCGTGAGGTGGTTCTTGTTTTTTTGCGGATTGTTCATGCAGGTGTTTAAGGGGAGGTTTGCGTATGCGGCCCTTTGGGCCTTACCACGCATTCAGGAATACGGGGTTAAATGAGGCGGAGGATTGACTTTGTCAATCGCTGATTTTATTATATGAATGGTGGGGATAATTGACTTTGGCAATTGTAATTTTTTTATGTGAGGTGGTTTTATGGCTCGCCTGATCGGGTATATGCTTACATGGCCGACTTATGGCAGTTGGCTACAGGGAGGCGAAAAAGGCTATGTCAAAGATGGTGTGCATTACGGTGAAGATCCCAGGTTGCTACGTGCTAATAAAAAGCTTTTGCAGAAACCGGCTGTGAAGCTTAGTGAAAAACATAAGCATCTTATTATGCGATGAAATTTATAAGACAGCAGAAAATATGGGACAGGCTATCCTGGCAGCAGCAGTGTGCTCTAATCATGTTCATGTCGTTGTTTGTACAATCGATGAGCAAATAGACAGTGTTGTTCGTCAGTATAAGCGTAATACCGCCGGGGCCATGAAGAAATTCGGGGCCGAAGGGAAAGTTTGGGCAAAAGGATATGATAAGCGATTCTGCTATGATGAAAAAAGTTTGCAGGCTCGGATTGAATATGTAACGCGTCATTGCGAAGAATAGATGCGTATGCGGCCCTTGCCCCGCATTGAAGGAATACAGTGCAGCGTGTGCGGCCCTTCGGGCCTTACCCCGCATTCAGGAATACAGGGTTAAATGAATTGGATGATTGCCTTTGGCAATCGCTGTTTTTATGGTGCTCAGGATGACAATGTGCGGGTGCAGTGGTTTTTTTAGAGTTTCCAGCTTAGTGGGTAGGAGATGCGGGCTGGGGCGATCTGAAACTGTCTGCTTAGTAGTTCTACCAGTGATGTTGTTCGCTTGATCTGGCAGTCGGTGGGTATATTTCCAATGCCGTCGGCTATCACACAAACACGGATCGAACCGCTGTCGCCATACCAGTTACCACCGGGCAGGCACGGCCTCTGCATCTGCCACCTTTTCGTAGCTTCGATAAAGCCGTCGACTGCGCCCTGGCCGTTACAGATGACAAAGTGGAAATTCACATCATTGCTGCTCGAGATCTGCTCTAGTTGAGCCAAAGCATCGATCCCGCCTGAGCCGGTTTTGCTGTAATAGACCTCCACACCCTCCCAGCCGTGAGGCGTCAAAGTCGAGACGTGCCGGGCAACATCAGCAACCGGGTTCAAATTGGTGTAACTTGACAGGCTAAATGGCCCTGCGGAGATTGATTTGCGGTCCAATGCCATCAGTACGAATGCACCAACGGTCATCGCTATTACGAGTGATACCAAAACTTTTGCGGTACGTGCCTGTGTTTCCAATTTCACATCTTCCTTGAAATAACTAAGACTTGACAGATATGGATAACTGCCAACACCCTAAATGATACTATACCCATCGGTATTTTCATAGTATAAAATGAAAAATTCCAAAATTTTCCACAAAAACTCCCAAAAAACATGCAATTACAAGCTAAGCCGGACCTCAGGGCAATCGCAGCCAGAGGAGAAATATATTATCGGTCCTGAAAACTACTCGCCGGTTCTTGATCTCGTCCGATAAAAAGTCTTGACTAACGGCTGGCGACATGCGATAAGGAAATTATATAATGTTTTTATTGAGGGATAAGCTATGTCAGAGATTGATGTGATCAGAGAAATAGCCAAGCAGGCTCTGATGGTACCTACGCTATCCGGTACGACAGACACCTGGCTATGGGACAAAACACAGAGATTGCTGCGAAATGTAGAGCATATTTGCAGATTGCCCGAGTTAACCTCGTCCAATTTGCCGATCGACCGCTTTGCCCTCATTGCGGCAACATATTTCTGCGATTCCGGGTTCGCCAAGTACGCAGATGTCTCTGACACCTCGGCAAGAGTCGTTCTGGCGGACATAAGCCCGTCAGATCTGCAGGATTTTTCCACACAGCTTGTAACCGACAAACTTTCGGGCTCCATTCAGGGCCCGAAGATCGACAAGATCAACAAGATCATCGTCGAATCCAACAACAGGTTCTCAGAGATGACAGAAGCAATGGTGCTCTCCGATGCCCGTAATCTGGACGATATGGGAGCCGTTGGCATTTTCAATGAGTTCCGAAGATACGTCATCCATGGCAAGGGGGCAACCGACGCACTCGAAAGCTGGAAAAGAAAGATCGATTATCGCTACTGGGATGCAAGACTCAAAGAAAGTTTCAGGTTCGAATCCGTCCGGAAACTCGCGAGCAGGCGGTTTTCCGCAGCCGAATACTTCATGAACCAACTCACGGCCGAAAACGCTGCCCGGGACCTCGAAGAAATTATCTTAGAGTCGCTTAACGATACAAGCCCGGCTACCTGATCATCTTTAAGCTAATATTCGGGAATGTCGCGTAAAAATTTAATCGCAAATTCAGGTAAAGAAATGACGATAAAGCACAAACATGTAAGAGCAATTTTCCCCGGTTCCTTTGATCCTATAACCAAAGGTCACCTGGACGTTATCGGAAGGGGTACCAAGCTTTTCGACGAACTGATCATCGCGGTCGGCCAGAATCCGGAAAAAGACGAGCTTTTCACGCTCGCCGAACGTGTAGATATGATATCCGAACTCGTTGCCGATATGCCGCAAATATCGGTTGAAAGTTATGAATGCCTGACTGTAGAATTTGCCGCACAGAAAAAAGCTGATGTGATGCTCCGGGGCCTGAGAAACCTTACCGATGTTCAATATGAGTTCCAGCTTGCCATGACAAACCGCTCCGTAGCCGGAATTGAGACCATTTTCGTCATGACGAGCGAGGAATACGGATTTGTTAACTCAACAATGGTTCGACAGGTAGCATTGCTCGGTGGCGACGTCTCCAAGCTGATCCCCGCACCGGTTTTCAAAAGAGTAAAGCAGCGCGTTGCGGAAAAGGGCAAATAACGGCTACGAATTTAAAGCGTAAAACGAAGGCGCATCATGTTTGTAATAACCATTGAAACAGGCTTTAAGGCTTCTCATCAGTTGACACTGGCCGGCGGCGAAAAGGAGGACCTGCACGATCACAACTGGCTCGTCCGTTCGGCAGTTTCGGCGGTTGTGCTCGATGAGTCCGGCCTTGCGATAGATTTTCTTGACCTCAAGGCAAAGATCGAAGCGATAACGACCCCCTTCGAAGGGGCAATTCTCGATGATTTAGCCTGTTTTAAGAGCTCCAATGCCTCAGCGGAACTCGTGGCAAAGTATATATATGACAAGCTCGAACCGTTGCTTTCGCCCCGCGTAACAATTAAATATATAGAAGTTATGGAAGCTGCCGGCTGTTGGGCAAAATATTTACCCTAATACCCGGTGGGTATATTTCTTACGCGTTGATTTAGTTATGAGTTTTTGTTAAAAAAGGTTTTCTTCACGAAAGAAAGGACACGAAATTTTCATAATCCGTACGAGTCGGTGGAGTAGACAGCCTTTTTTGTCGATATTGCAACAACGGCAAATGGAAAAATACGAAAGGTCCTATAATACCCTTATAGGGTAATAACTTTTCGCGTTGGAAATGTTAATGTGTTGTCGTAAAAAAATTAACCGCGCATCAAAGCGCCTTTTATAATTGTGATTGGTATTGATTATGCAGTGTCAAGATTGCAACGAGCATACAGCAACTATTCACCTCACCGAGATAAACGACGGCCAGAGGACCGAGACTCATCTGTGCGAGTTATGTGCCCAGAAACAGGGTCTTGCGGTCAAGAACCAGATACCTCTCAATGAGTTATTAACATCACTGATCGCCGCCCAATCACAGTCAGACGTCTCTGCGATTGACGAAGATGACCAAGCCGAAGATATAACATGCCCACACTGTGGAATGACGCTTTCAAGATTCCGCAAGACCAGTTTACTGGGTTGTCCGCAGGATTATGATGTTTTCGATAAATCATTACAACTGATCATCAGCAAGTCGCACGCCGGCAAAACAACCCACTGCGGCAAGATACCATCAAGGCAGCCGGAAGACACAAAGAAACATCTCGAAATGATGGATCTTCGACACCAACTCGAAGCTGCCATAAAAGCCGAAGACTATGAAACAGCCGCAAAACTAAGAGATCAGATAGAGCAAACAGAATGAAATTAAACGAAATAAGCGATCACATTAGCCAATGGTTCGATAGTTCCGGCCCTGGCGGAGACATCGTCATATCTTCAAGGATACGATTAGCACGCAATCTCGCGGGCTACGAGTTCAGGTCGTCTCTTACTGAAACCGCCCAAGCCGAGATACTCGAAAAATTGAAGGACGTCATTCTTTCACTGGACCTCGGCGAGAAGATATTTTTCATAAATATAACAGACGCAGACCCTCTTGAGCAGGACCTGCTCGTCGAAAGGCACCTGATCAGTCGCCAGCACGCCCGCGATACTGGGCCGCGGGGAGTTGTTTTGGCGGTCAATGAATCTTTCACTGCGATGATAAACGAAGAGGATCATCTCAGGATTCAGGTCTTCAAGACCGGATTGCAGCTAAAAGAATGCTGGGAATTCATTAACGGTATCGATGACAGCATCGAACAGCAGGTCGAATACGCCTTCAGCCCTAAGTACGGCTATCTTACCGCCTGCCCGACCAATCTCGGAACCGGCATACGGGTTTCGGTCATGCTGCACCTGCCAGCACTGAAAATGACCGGGCAAATAGACAAATTCTTTAATGCCGCCAGAGATATGGACCTCGTCGTAAGGGGACTCTTCGGCGAAGGCACCGAAGCCGTCGGCGATTTTTTCCAACTTTCAAATCAAACCACATTAGGGGTCTCCGAGGAAAGTATCGTCAATGAGTTTACCGATTCGATAGTCCCAAAAATTGCCGAATACGAGTCCCTTGCAAGGGCCGAATTGCTGAAAACCAATGTAAATGCCATCGACGACAAGATCCAAAGAGCACTTGGCGTCCTCAGAAACGCCCGCCTCGTCAGTTCACAGGAAGCGCTTTTCCTCCTCAGCCAGATCAGAATGGGCGTAAATCTCGGAAGGGTCACCGATATATCGATCCGCACCATAAATGAGCTCTTCATGCTCACTCAGCCGGCACATCTGCAATTCAATTCCGGCAAGCCCATGGACCCGGACAAACGTGACGCCACCAGAGCCGAAATGATACGCTCAAAACTGTCCCAAAACTGACTTTTTAGAAAATATGTGACTATTTCAGCTTTTTGACTTCTTTCGATAGCTGTTCCAGCAAGTCTTCTACCTCTAATTTCTTTGCCCATTTTTTTAGATAATCAAAGGCGGATTCAACTCCCAAGTGCAACTGAGTTAAACCCTGTTTTGTTAACCTGATAATTTTTTAAGAAACTCCCTTTGGCTTGTCATGGGGATAGTTTACGTCCGCCAAAGGCTTGGCTGACTATATCTTTATCCATAACGAGGTTCAATGCTGCTTGTGTGATCTGGTCCGGGGTGTAGTCCGGGTGTCGCTGGCGAATTCCGGCTTCGACGATCGCCCGAAGATTGTCACTCAATTGGAAGGTCATTTCAGCCCTGGCGCTTATGTCCATCTTTTTTAGAACATCAAATTGCCTCATGGCCGATTTTTCTTGTGTATCATATGGTAACATGCCTTGATAATAAGCTATCCACGAGGAAATTTCAACGGAATGTTGGCCAAAAACGGTTTTGCCCGGATTAAAAAACCCTCCGTTTGTTCCGCCAATTTCGCCGATTACATCTGCCATTTTGCCAATATGGCACACTTGTTAAATACGGCCAGCAGCATTAAGTCCTTTCGTGCAAAAGAGTTATGTTTTTTCTTCTGGCTGGCACAGTCTTTGCATTATATATAGCAGAAGTAAATAATATGTCTTTAGATTTAATGTGTCAAAGGGAGTACGATCATGGGTAAGATAATTGGAATTGATTTAGGAACGACAAACTCGGTTGTTGCTGTTATGGAAGGCTCGGCGCCAAAGGTGCTGGTAAACTCTTCCGGTTCACGCCTGACACCTTCTGTGGTGGGCTTTACCGAAAAAAGTGAAAGGCTCATTGGCCAGATCGCCAAGCATCAGCAGGTAACCAACCCGGAAAACACCGTCTTTTCCATCAAACGTTTCATGGGCAGACGTCACAGTGAAGTCGCCGCCGAGGAAAAGAGCGTGCCATACAAGATTACCGGCAAATCCAACGAATTGGTAAAGGTAGATGTCCGTGGCAAGGAATATACGCCTCCGGAAATTTCCGCAATGGTCCTGCAGGACCTTAAAAAAACTGCCGAGGACTACCTCGGCGAAACCGTTGACCAGGCGGTCATCACCGTCCCGGCCTATTTTAACGATGCTCAGCGACAGGCAACAAAGGACGCCGGCAAGATCGCCGGCCTGAAAGTCGAGCGGATCATTAACGAGCCAACCGCAGCGGCTCTCGCATACGGGCTCGAAAAGAAAACAGAAGAAAAGATCGCTGTCTTTGACTTCGGTGGTGGCACGTTTGACGTTTCCATCCTCGATATCGGCGAAAACATTGTTGAGGTGCTAAGCACAAATGGCGACACCCACTTAGGCGGCGATGACCTTGATGAGATATTGATCAATTACCTGGCCGATGAGTTCAAGAAAACAGAAGGCATCGACCTCCGTCAGGACCCAATGGCTCATCAGAGACTCAAAGAAGCCGGCGAAAAAGCCAAGTGCGAACTCAGCACGCAGCTCGAAGCTACTGTCAACCTGCCGTTCATCACCGCTGACGCCTCCGGCCCCAAGCACTTGCAGCTCACAATTTCACGCAGCAAGTTCGAATCTCTCGCTGAGCCTGTCCTTGAAAGACTCAAAAGTCCTTGCAGCAAGGCACTAAAAGACGCCAAGCTTTCCTCAGGTGAGATCGCAGAGATTCTGCTTGTAGGTGGTTCGACAAGGATCCCGAAGGTACAGGAAATTGCCAGAGAGATATTCGGCAAAGATTCCAACAAAGGTATCAACCCTGATGAGGTCGTAGCCCTTGGCGCAGCCATTCAGGGTGCGGTACTCGCTGGCGACGAAGGCGTAAAGGACATTCTCCTGCTCGACGTAACGCCCCTTTCGCTCGGTGTTGAAACAATGGGCGGCGTAATGACACGTTTAACCGAACGCAACACCACGATCCCGACCAGTAAGAAAGAAATATTCTCCACCGCAGCAGACAACCAGACCAGCGTTGACATCCACGTTCTTCAAGGCGAAAGAGAATTTGCCCGTGACAATCGAACCCTTGGCAGATTTCAACTGTCGGATCTACCCCCTTCTGCTCGCGGTATCCCGCAGATCGAGGTCAGTTTCGACATCGATGCAAACGGCATACTCAATGTTTCCGCAAAGGATCTGGGAACCGGCAAGGAACAATCCATAAAGATCGAGTCCAGCTCCGGCCTTAGCGAAGAAGACGTCGAGAAAATGACAAAAGACGCCGAATCGCACGCCGAAGAGGACAAGCAGCGACGCGAGGTAATCGACCTTAAGAATCAAGCCGACCAGCTTGTTTACTCCACCGAGAAAACTCTCAAGGAACACGGCGAAAAGGTCTCATCCGAAATACGCGGCAATATCGAAAACGCCATGAACAACCTAAAAGAAGCCGCTAAGGGCGATGACGGCACCGCGATAAAGAACGCGGTCGAAAAACTCGCTGAGGTTTCACAGGAACTTGGCAAGATCCTCTACGAAGAAGCTGCAAAACAGCAAGCCGCCCAGGCACCGCCTCAGGAAGCTGCCCCTCAAGATGCCCAGGATGAGCCAAAGGCAAAGAAACGCGACGACGTCATCGACGCAGAATTTGAAGCAAAGGACGACTAACACGTCCTGAAGATATAACTCCTAAACGGTGAAGGCTATGGCGGTCAACTCAGCTGCCATGGCCTTTTCTTTTATTTACGACTATTATATTGTGGAAACCGCCCCCTTCGGCTATACTCTGCAAACATATGATATTGTAATAATTTTCACAGGAGTCCCGATGAGATACAGTAAAGCGTTGATCCCGACCGTAAAGGAGGTCCCCGCAGACGCCGAAGTCACCAGCCACCAGCTTATGCTCCGCGCAGGCCTGATGCGGAAAGTCGCCTCAGGAACATACACATACCTGCCCGCCGGCTGGCGCGTCCTGTTAAAGATAATGAACATCGTCCGCCAGGAGATGGACCGCTCCGGCGCCCAGGAAATACTCATGCCATCCGTCCAGCCAATGGAGTTGTGGCAGCAGACCGGTCGCGATGTAGACTACGGCGAAACCCTCGGAACATTCACCGACCGACACGGCCGCCAGAATGTTCTCTCCCCAACCGCAGAAGAGGTCTCAACCTACCTCATGGCTGGCGAGATCAACTCCTATAAGCAACTGCCCACAAATATTTACCAGATCAGCTTTAAGTTCCGCGATGAGTTCCGTCCCCGCTTCGGCGTGCTCCGCTCACGCGAATTCATCATGAAAGACGCCTACAGCTTCGATGCAGATCAGGACAGTCTCGAAAAAAGCTACCGCATAATGTATGACGCCTACTGCCGAATATTCCAACGCTGCGGCATCGAATACGTCATCGTCGAAGCTGAAGCAGGCGAAATGGGCGGCTCCGGCTCCCACCAGTTCACCATCCCCTGCGAAAACGGCGAAGACACCATCGTCTACATAGCTGGCAGCGATAAAGCATGGAACATCGAAAAAGCGCCCGTCGACTCGACCCCCCTGCCCGAGACTCGCCCCGAAGTGGGCTCAACCGAAGAGCTTCACACCCCTCACGTTGGAACCATTGAAGAAGTCTGTAAGTTCCTAAAGAAAAAACCAAAGGACCTTATAAAGACTCTCATATATTCTACCCCGGACAAAACCATTGCCGCCCTCGTACGAGGCGACCACGACATAAACCCGGAAAAACTCACACAGACCCTTGGCGGTGTGCGCGTAGAGCTCGCCGAAGAAGCAACCGTTGCAAAGGTCACTGGCGCAGCACCCGGTTTTGCCGGGCCTGTAGGACTTATTGGAAAAATCGACTTACTCCTCATCGACCACAACGTAGCCGCAATGATCGCAGGCATCGCAGGAGCCAACAAAACCGATTACCATATTGCCCGCGTCGTACCAGGCCGCGATTTCCCGCTTGAAGGAGACAAGGTCCAGGTAACCGATATCCGCAACGCCGTAGAAGGCGATACGTACAACGGCGACAAACTGCTCTTTAAACGCGGCATCGAAGTCGGTCAGGTATTCAAACTCGGCGACAAATACAGCAAAAAACTCAACGCAAAATTCCTCGACGCAGACGGCACCGAAAAAGTATGCCTCATGGGCTGCTACGGCATCGGCATAAACCGCATCATGGCCTCCGCCATCGAGCTCGGCAATGATAGCAACGGCATCCTCTGGCCAATTTCCATCGCACCATGGCAGGTCATCATCACCCTTGCAGGCCACGATGAAGCGATCACCACTGCCGGAGAAAAACTCTACAAAGAGTTAACCGATAAAGGCGTAGAGGTTCTCCTGGATGACCGCGACGCAAGACCAGGCGTAAAATTCAAAGACGCCGACCTCCTCGGCATCCCGATAAGAATAACCATCGGCAAAAGGTCAATCGCCAATAACGAAGCGGAAATAAAGCTGCGAACAGAAACCGACCCCAAAAACATAGCAATAGAAACCGCCGCTAACGAAGTCGCCGACCTCGTAAAATCTATGATGGCAGAACTAAATTCATGTGGGAAATAAATAACCCCAATCCGGTCAAGTTGCTCATAGCGATACTCGCAGCCGACGAAAACGCACTGCAAGTCGCACGTGACACCTGTACCGCCGAATTCGGCCCAACCGACCTCATCAGCGAGATTTGGCCCTTCACACAAACGCAATATTACAAGGACCAAGCCGGTGAAAACATCCTGAGACAATTCATCGCTGTCGAACAACTCATCGACCCCGGCGATCTGGCTGCGATAAAGCTAAAGGCAAACGAAATAGAACAGAACCTTGCAAAAGAGCTAAACCTACCACTCCCTCGCCCGGTCAATCTCGACCCCGGTATAATAGAGCCTTCAAAGTTGATACTGGCTTCGACAAAAAATTTCTCCCATCGCATCTACATAGGTAGCAGCATCTACGCCGAGCTCACCCTCAGTTTCGTAAAGGGCACCTGGCAAAGCTACTCATACACCTTCCCCGACTACAAAGAACTCCGCTATCACGATTTCCTAAGCAAGGTCCGCGAAAAACTCGTAACCCAACTAAGAGCAAAAAATAATATCGAACAGGTCTAACCATGCTAAATACAATAACCATCTTAGCCCTCCTGATGCTCGCAGGGTCCTTCTGCACCTCCGCACTCATTACCGCCATCGTCAGGAAACGTTCACTCAAAAAAGATTTCGTCGCCCGCCCGGCCGTGGACCGCTATCACACATCCGTCATCCCTCTCGGCGGCGGCATCGCCATCTTCTGGACGCTTGCGATTTTCCTGCTCGCAGGTGCAGCACTGGTTAAATACCTCATCGCCCCCGGCCACCTCGACTTCTTCGGCCCAGACGTCGCCATTTACACAGAAGGTTTCCTCACAAAAATACCCGAACTGCTCATCGTCCTTGGTTGCGCATTTGTCCTTCATCTCGTTGGCCTCTGGGACGATAAGAAACACTTGGGCCCCGGCGTAAAACTCATCGCCCAGTTCGCCGTTGCAACGATTGCCGCCGTCTTCGCTGACATCCGCGTCGAATTCTTCATAGAAAATAAGATCCTCACCACTTGCCTTTCCGTCCTCTGGATCGTCACAATAATCAACGCCTTCAACTTCCTCGACAACATGGACGGCCTCTCTGCCGGCATCGCCGCAATAGTCTCTGCTGTCCTCTTTACTGCAGCGGCAATTTCCGGCCAGGTCTTCATCGGCTCCCTCGCCCTGCTCTTTATTGGCGCTCTTGTTGGCTTCCTCGTCTTTAACTTCCCGCCGGCAAAGATATTCATGGGCGACTGCGGCTCGCTCGTCATAGGATTTATTCTGGCAGTACTGACGCTCCGAACAACATACTATCAGCAGGATCCACAGGAGTCCGTCGGCAACATATACGCTGTCTTCATGCCGCTCGTCGTAATGGCTGTCCCCCTATATGATTTCCTGAGCGTAACCATCCTCCGCATCCTACAGGGCAAAAGCCCATTCGTCGGCGACACCCAGCACTTCTCCCATCGCCTCAAACGCCGCGGCCTCACAGACACCCAGACCGTCCTGACCCTATATCTGGCAACGGTCACCACAGCCGCAAGCTCAATAATCCTCTACCAGGTAAACCTCGCCGGAACGATACTGATATTCGCACAGACCATAATGATCCTGACCATCATCGCGATACTCGAAACAACCGGAAAACAAAAAATAGATTTGTAAGGCGCTAAACTTTCAAACCCGCACCGCTCTGCCAGTCACCGAAAGTCATAACAGTAATACCTGTCTTGCCCTTATCATCTTTTTCAGCAATGATCGCCTGGATGTCGGGATGCTTCTTGCAAAAAGTTTCGATCTCATTCGCCGACATCACCATAAACGCTGTCGATAGCGCATCTGCTGCCGTCGCATCGGGCCCGCACGACCACGCGGTAAGCCTCCCTGTCACCGGCTTACCTGTGCGCGGGTCGATTATATGTCTCGCTTGTCGCTGGAGACCTGACCCGCTCACAGCCCGCTCGCTCAGGCAAAGGCGAGCTATGACCTGCTCGTAGTTTTCAGGATTGCTCAATGTGATCGCCCACCCGGCAGCGCCTTTAGGTGCCCCTCTGGCAAGAATAGAACTCGCCCCGCCATGGATGAGAAAATCATCTATCTTCCATTCGACAAGCGTTTCGCCCATCTTGTCAACGGCAAAACCCTTACCTATACCGCCAAGATCGATCCGCACACCGCCTTTCAGCAATTCAACGCTGTACATCTCTTTGTCAAGTTTCACATTCTCCATACCGCTGCCGATAGTAACGTCAAAGACCCCGTTCGTTTCATCGTACATATCGGCGGCGATTTGCAGGCACTCAAAAGTAGCAATGCCAACCACCAGCGGCTCATTTGCGTCAAGATTATTTATACGCGAGATGTCGCTGTTCTCAACAAACCGGCTAAGGTCCGCTTCGAGCATATCAAGTTCTCTAAAAGCCGTATCTGCAGCCTGCCCGGCATATCGCCCGTCATCGCAGACGGCAACGATCTCAAAAATTGTGTCCATCGCTTCATGGGAGAAACGGTGAGCGCGGCTAACCGCATCGGCGGTTTCGCTTACCAGTGGATTTTCAGGTTTTGGACCGGTCACTTCGCACCTGTCGTTTTTTCAAGTATCTGATCTACTTTATATTGCTGATAATTTCGCCACAGATCCTTTCGCACAAGAACTCGCAGTTCCACCTCCGGGCGAAGCTGCTTGTAAGTATTGAACAGCGAAACGTATGAACCCTCTCCATTAAGCTTCTCCATAAGCTCATCCTGCACTGACGGCGAAAAGATTATCACATCCGCTGCCGGGAACTCACTTGTCACCGCACTCTGGTAGGCGACCCTTTTGAACTGGCGCAGATACCAGGGAAACGGCCAGTAATCGTCTTCAGGGAAGATCGCCTGAATATATGTGTTAAATCCATCCGGCAACGCAGCGGCCATATCTTCTATCACGGCAGCAACCTCAGGGACATCTTCATGCGTATGAGCATAAACATAAGGATTCACAGGATTGGCGTGGTACTTAAAGTTGGCTCCGCAGGATTGGCCGGCCAGATGTAAAATACCCGCAAGAAAAACGCCGCAGACAGCAACTTTGAAAATACGTCCGCGAACAAATGACAGCAGTGCAACCGCCCCCACAGCCGCGACAATGATCATCCCGTTAAGGAAACTCAGCATGCACCATGGCGTCTTATAAGGAATAGCCGAATATATCACGATCATTGCAAGAGTAAAAAACGTGATAAAGCGAAGCAAAGACTTTTCCTCAAAAGCAATGCCCCTCTTCGTAAGTGCGACAACCGAACCAAACAAAGCAAGGATGACTATAAATGCCTCGCTCCACACCGGCCCACCGCCAAACTTAAAGAACAGCAGCATCTTAAGATAGTAGTACCACGGATGAATATGCAGTGCCCCGGACGCACGGCCAAAATAAGTTTTGTAAAACAGCGCCGAGTCAACGACACCTTGCCAGTTACTGAAAAACGATGAGTAAAATAGTACCGAAACAGCAACAGATACCAGAACAGCAATAAATATGTGTGACCGGTTGGCCAAAGATTTAAAACACAGCTCCTTATGGTCAACGAGACGGCTCCATATTGAGGCTATAACGATCGCTATGACCATAGATGCAAAAGCAATGATGCAGGTTTCCTTGGTTGCGTGCATAAGACCTGCGAAAATACCCGCGAAAACGGCCCATTTAATACGCCCTTCTTTTGTATAACAGTACCCGCAGATTATCAAACCAAAGGTAAAACAGACGAGCAAACTTTCCTGGATATAATATCGGCTGTAGAAAACCATTGCAGGTGAAACAGCAACAAGAACCGAAGCAAAGGCCGCAACCCAAAATCCTAATCCCCTCGCCGCCGGTATAAACATAAGCACGAGCAATACACCGAAAAATACCGGGACAATGCGAAGAGTTGCTTCTGTACTGCTTGCAAGATCGCCGACCGAACTTAACTTCGCCGCAATAAGTGTAAAATAATTAAGCGTGGGCCCATGATATTCATTGCGATCGTATCGGTAATCGTTTTCTTCGAGGAGTTGGCCAAACTTTACAGCATGAACGGCTTCGTCAGTATGCATCGGGCGTATGTTAAGACGCGGCACTCGCAACAAAGTAGCTGCGACCACCGCGATAAAGATCATGATCAGACAATATTTTTTTTGCCGCATCATTATTTTACGGGTTTACCGAAAACTTCCACTTCAACATAGTGATTCAAGTCATTGCTATTGTTTCCATTACTGAAAAGACGAACATAGCGTGCCCGCTGACCTTTAGCATCGATCAGCTTACCTTCTGAAGTCTCGACGTAGTGCATATCCTCACCGACCCCGAGACCTGAAGAGTTGTCAATATCGTTATTGAACAGCGTCCTTACATTCGTAACGAAATCCGGATCGTCGGCAACCTGCACCACAACGTCGAAGTAAACGCGGGCCTGCATGTGATAGTGCCAGACAAGGACTGCGTATATGTCATGCTCTGCGCCGAGATCAATGGTTGCGCTCTGCGTAAATGGATCCAGCTCAACAAAGCTGCCATCCGATGCTTCCTTGTCGCCGTCGGTTATCAGTTCAAGTTCACCGATGATAGGTACTTCCGTAGTGCTGCTGACAACCTTTCCTCTTGCAACATTTGTAACACCTGCCGGGGCAAGGAACGGAGGACGAGCATGGCCAAGCGGCCTTTCAAGCTTTTCAACACCACGAATATTGCCGGGCGTACCCTTAAAAGTCGGCCTCGGCAGATTAACAGGGATCGCAACCAAACCTGTTGCCGACACATCTTCACTACCTGTTTTAGGTGGCGCAACATCTTTAGCACCAGCCCCCTTAGGAGCAGGTTCCACAGGTTCAGGAGCCTGCTTTTCACATGACGAAACAAACAACGCTATCGCCAACAACACAACTGCAACTGCCTTTAGCTCAAATCTCTTGATAGTAACTAACATCGGTTTTTACTCTCCATCAATATTATTAATATTCCATTGTAGTCTTACTGATACTGAAAACCAGCTAGCGCCTACACCTTAAATTCACCCGGCGCAAATTCCAGTTTTTTGCCCTGCTTGACCGCCTCATTTACCTTAAGGACCATAACTGCCGTCTCATACCCCACCTCACCCGGGCAATTGAGCTTCGCCTTACCGCGGATCGAATCGAAAAAATTCACCAGATGCGGCTGATGAAAAGGTTTATCCATTGTAATATTCAACTCGTATTCCGGAGGCCTACCTGATTCCCTGACGTCGGCAACTGCCGTCCCGTCGGTGGGCTGTTTAATACCTTCGCTCTTCTTTAAGTATTTCTTCTTAACCCACGGCTCCCATACATCTTCTGCTACATGTCGTTCACGGAAAACGCTTCCCCTTCCCGACGCTTCCGATATCTCTAAGGTCCCCTCGTCACCCATAAATTGCTCATAGTAACCGCCGGAACTATTGGTTGTGATCGTCTGATACGAAGCACGAACGAGCCCCTTTTTCGTGGGGAACTCAAAAATAGCAATAACATTGTCGTACCATTCGTGATCCATCCAATAGTCAACACCGCCGCTTGCAATAACCGAACTCGGCTGAGCATCCAGGAACCAACTGTAAATATCGATCTGGTGAGAACCAAGGTCGACGATCGGACCGCCGCCAAGACCCTTATACCAGCGCCAATTCCTGAACTGCTTCATGGAATTGAAACCATACTTATTGAGCGTTGCCTCATCGATCTCTTTACCCACCGGACACGAAAGATCTTCGCATGCGCTTTTGCTGCGGTTCCACTGACCGTTGATCGTCGTAATACGCCCCAGGAGACCGGCTTCCTTGATGATCTTATCGTAACAGAACTTGTAACGCGGATTGCTCCTTCGTTGATGCCCGATCTGCAAAAGCTTGCCGCTTTTTTTGGCGGCCTCTGCCATCTTGCGAGCGCCTTCAAGCGTATTGGACATCTCCTTTTCGCAATAGACATGCAAACCTTTCTCAAGACAGGCAACCGTATGCGGCGAGTGCCAGAAGTCCGGCGTCGCGATTAGAACAGCATCGAGATCTTCGGTGTCGATCATCTCACGGTAATCCGTATACGGTGTTCCGGCATGGCCGAACTTTTTATACGCATTGAGCGTGCGGGAAACTCTCCGTAAATTCTGTGCTTCCCATATATCGCAAACCGACCGAAAACGCATACCGGAATTCTTGCCGAGTTTAAGGCACGCGTTCATCAAAACCTGCCCCTGTGTCCCTGCCCCCAAAATGCCGACATTGATATCGTCGTTTTTGGAACCGGCAGCTTTTACATTGCTGCCCTGAGCCAGAAAGAGCCCTGCCCCCAACGCTGCCGTTGATCGCATAAAATTACGCCTGCTAATTGAATCTTTCATTGTACTGACTACTCCAATTCCATAATTCGTATATTTCTATATTCGATCGCCTGTCCATGATCCTGAAAAGCGATATAACCCTTACGCGGGAGATCCTTATAAGCGATCTTAAACTTATTCTTACTGCCGTCCGGATTCCGATTCGCCTCGACCCAATCATCGAGATCCATATCGACAACCTGCCTGCCGTTTAGAACAACCTGCACCTTGCTGTCCTTGGCCCTGATGGTAAGCCTGTTCCACTGGCCCGGTTTGTTCACTGCAATAACCGCAGGCGCCTGAACATCATAGATCCCTCCGCAGCTATGCCGGGTCACTTCCTTATTATACGAATTTGCGACCTGAATTTCAACCCATGGGATCCATTCCCTGCTGCCCATGCGAATAAATACGCCGCTATTGCTTTTTTTAGCCAATTTAAACCCGCAATCGAGTATAAAATTGCCGTATTTCCCTTTCGTACCAAGGTCACCGCCGCCGACCCTGGCGATCACGCCTTCATTATACGTCCATTTACCCTTAGTAACGCCATCGGACAGATCGTCAGCGAACAGATTCCTCCCCCCGCCAGGCTTAAGTTCGCCGCCAACTTTATTAAAGAATTCCATGCACTTGCGAATATCCGGAACATTGTTATCCCAGTTATGCTCATATTCGGTAGAGAACACACCCTTAAACCCCTGCCGATCAAGCTCTTTGAGGACAGCCCTTAGGTTTGATTTACCCGTACCCCACGGTACATCATGAGCCGAATTTTTGCCATACTCATTTACATCCTTAATGTGAATACTGATGATCCGTCCCTCAAGTTTTTTAATAGCTTCGACAGTATCGATCCCCGACCGCGTCAGATGACCGGTATCAACACACGCTCCTATCCACTTACTCCTGCCCTCCAACGCCTTAACAACCGTATCGGGATTCCAGTATCGCGAAGGTTTCGGATGATTGTGAATAGCAACCTTGATCTCATACTCCTGACATAACTTTTCGACCAGATCAAACGCATCGGGCTCAGGCTCGGAAACGATCGTCTCGATCCCCATATCCTTTGCGAACTCGAAAACTTTGCGGCTCTTAGCCTCATCGTTCGGCAAGCCGACAACACCATAGTTTACCACTTTGATCCCAGCCGCTTTCAGCTTCGCCTTAAGCTTTGCACGAACCTCAGCCGGCATATTATCAGTTTTCACATTGCCCGTTTCCCTGCTGACAACCTGACTGGAATACATCTCGATCCAGCCAAGACCAAGCGAAGCCGTCTTATCGATCCCCTCAAAGAGAGTAAACCGGTTGAACGACCACATCTGAATACCAAGCCGCCATCCCTCATAGCTTTCAATCGAAACATGATCGTTCAAACTACCGCCTGCCGTAACACAACTGCCGCCTGATGCAACACAACCGCTTCCCATGAACAAAACTCCCATTAACGAAAATGCTAAAACCATATTTCTTTTAAACATCGCAGTTTCTCCAAATACATATTTGATAAATTACAAAACGAGTGGCTAATTTTCATGGATCCGTAGATTTCGGAAATAGATCTCAGCGCCGGCATGTTTGCCCTGAAACCCGACGCGGCCCTTTAACGGTAATCCCGCAACCGGCAGGCTTAACCATGGTGGGATATCGCTTCCATCAGGGTTCTTTTTGGCACTGGTCCACAGGCTCATGTCCATTTCGTTGATCTTTTCATCGTTCAGCACGACCGTTACGATCTTGCCCTTACAAGTGATCTGCATACTGTTCCACTGACCGGGTTCTTTGACGACGCTTTTTGTTGCTGCAAGATGACCAAAGATCGCACCGCACTGCCAGGTCGGATCGCTTGATTTCCACGGTTCGGAATGATCATCGGCGATCTGGATTTCCACAGCGCCCGGTATCCAGTTCGCCATGTCCGTGTTGCGGACAATTACACCGCTGTTGGTACCTGTCTCTGTTTTGAACTCGACATCGAGAACAAAATCGTCATATTCCTTTTCTGTCCAGATGCACTGATCCTCTGAGGCAGTCAGAACGCCATCTTCAAATGTCCAGACACCCGCCGGAAAAATAGCATTTGACAGATCCGCATTGAATAATTCTTGCCAGTTTTGCTTTTCAGCAAGTTGCTCATCGTCGCAAGAGGTCAGCATGATCGTACAGCAAACGATTGAAATAAACAAAACTCCATTCAACAAAACTGCTGGAACCATCTTTTTTTCAAACATCTCGTTTCTCCAAATATTAATTGAAAACTAACAACCGATTAAAGCGTCCAGCCTTGTCGGTATTGCTTGTGAACAAACGCGTTAGCTGCGTCATTATTGGTAATCTTCATATTAATGCCGTCCCACTTAAGTAACTGCCCCGGCAGCCTTATCGCAAAATTACCCATAACAACCATCTCGGTGAACGGACCTGAATAGTCAAAATTGGAACTTGCAGGATCACCGCCCTTACACGCATCGATCCAGTTCTGCTCATGACTTGTAGTGACCCGCTTGAGCGTCTTTGCCGGCCTCTTATATATTCTCATCTTCGTCTCAGGGATGATCCTTGGGCCATCGCCGTATTCGCCGCTCATAATCTTACCCTTGTCACCTACAAAGATGGTACCGCTATAACCCATTTTCCGCCTGGGATCGAGTTCTTCGGGCCGCTCCGGCAGGATACCGCCGTCATACCAGTGGACTTTAACCGGAGGCATGTTCCCTCTTGCCGGGAATGAGTAATGAACTGCCGAAGCATTCGGATAAGTTTCATTATTTACGACACGCTCCCACATTTTCGTAACCTGTTCGCCGCGGCTTGCCTGAACGCTGATCGGATATTTAAGGTCGAGTGCCCAGAATGCCGCATCCATAACGTGACAAGCCATATCGCCCAGTGCCCCGCATCCGAAGTCATACCAGGCTCTCCAGTTAAACGGTAGATACGCCGGATTGTAAGGACGATGCGGAGCGGGCCCAAGCCAAAGGTCCCAGTTCAGGTTCGCAGGAACAGCAGGCGCATCAGCAGGTCGTAATATACCCTGCGGCCAAACAGGTCTGTTCGTCCAGCAGTGAACCTCGCGTACATCTCCGATAGCCCCGTCAGCGATCCATTCCTTAACAAGTCTGCAACCTTCTTGTGAGTGACCCTGGTTACCCATCTGAGTCGCGACACCCATCTTGCGAGCGGCTTCCGTAAGCTTCCGCGCTTCGTAAACTGTATGCGTAAGAGGTTTTTGGACATAGACGTGTTTGCCCGCCTTGATCGCTGCCATCGCTACAACCGCATGGATATGATCCGGCGTAGCGACCATAACAGCATCGATATCTTTATCCATCTTGTCAAGCATCACACGGAAATCACGGTATGTTTTTGCTTTTGGAAAAAGTTTATATGCGCCAGCGGCATAATTGTCATCAACATCGCAAAGTGCTGTTACATTAACAGGGGAACTCGATGAATCGTGAGGAATTAATTCCCCCTCATCATCACGTTGAAGCATAGCTATGTTCGCCATGTTATTTTTGCCCATACCGCCTACACCGACACCGGCAATATTGAGTTTGCCGCTTGGTGGAACATTCCCGTTCCTACCCAAAACATAACTGGGCACAATTGAAAACATAGCCACACCGGCAGCAGTCGATTTCACAAAATCTCTGCGGTTTATTGACTTCTTTTTCATTGCCATTTAGGCACTCCTCTATTTAATTAAACTCATTAAAACTCAACAATTACGATATTGCGACCATGTTATTATAGCATCCTGATTTATAATAGTCAAATAGGCACTACTTGCCTTTTATCCTCGTATGATCTCTTGGGCCTTTGATCACCGCTCTACTCGATGCATCTCAAACTCACCGTTAACCGGTCCTTTATAATAGCAACGAAACACCTCGCCGCTAAGTATGCCTTCACCCTCATAAACTCCATTATCAGCGGTATAGATAAATTTGTTGTCCTTAAGCACACCGTCCATAACATGCATGGGCTCTTGGCCAGTGTCAAATGAGTTAAACGTACTCATACGATATTTATTTCCCCCAAGCGATATTACCCGTGCCACAAATTCAGCTTCCTCTCCATTCTCAGCTTTACCGCTGCCCTGCCAATTACCAACAAACGGAGCCATTGCCCCTCGAATCTTCAACACCGCTCCCTCAGCTTCCTGTCGAACGGATTCATCTTTCAAGTACTCCTGGGCCATCTTCAGTGCCCAGACAGCCCGCTGTCCGGAAAGAGACGACAGCAGCAGCATCTTCTCGCTCGCCTCTACTGAAAGAGCCTTTGCCTTTTGATACATTTCAATGGTCCGCTTTTCATCTCTTTTTGACGGCAGCGAAAGCTGCTTTATAAAACCTCGCAACGCCAGAACCCGATGGACCTTATTGTCACCGGTTTCAGCGATCTTCAGCAGGTCACCGATCGCATCGGGTTTGGGCCAGTCGGAAAGTGCCCGTATCACAGCCGTCCGAACATCACTATCCTTGTCGTTAAGGGACCTGCGGATCAAACCAAGCCCGCCGTCATTACCGATCTCGCCAAGAACCCGGATCATCGAGATCTTCGCATTCTTCTCACTTGTCAGCGGCATCATCATTATCAGCGGCATTATCTGCTGATTCTTGTTAGCGGCTCTGCCGGCAACCGCTATAACCGCCTTTTCCGCCTCCGCCCGTTCCGAACCGTCCTTTGCGTTGACCAATAGCTGAACCAGTGAAGGCAAAATATCAAACGGACCGATCGCCCTCAAAGCCCTGTAGGATTCCTTCTTAACAGATAATTCACCACCCCTTGCCGCTTTGATAAGAACAGCATTAATTTCCTTGTCGCTCATTCCGCGTTGAACAGCAGCCTTGATAAGTTCTACCGAAACCTCAGGCGCAGCTTCCGGAATAAGACGTACTATTTCGCTGTTAATATCTTGGCCGCCTAACGAATACAAACTTTGACGTGCCCTCTCGCGAATCTTACCCTTACTCCGCCCGGCTTCAGCGGCAAGTACACTAACATAGCTTTTGTCGCCAAGAACGGCAAAAACATCATGGGCGGCGATTTTGACACTTTCATTCTCGCTTTTCAAAGCTTCTGTCACAATTGCCAACACCCTTTCGTCTTTGCTCCGGGCGATCGCTGTGAGTATCTGCACCTTAGTTTCATCATTCGCTGAGTCGAATAACTCTGCAAGGATCGATGTTATCGCAGGCTCCCCAAGCCCGGCTCCGGTCACTATAGCAGTACTGCGTACCCGCCCATCACGATCTGATACCGCCCTGGCAACGTACTTCACGGCATCCTTACCCGATGAAAGTATTAACCCCTTTGTTGCCCCGGCGCGAATTGCGGAGGGGTTCGATGCGGCAAACATCTCATTATAAATTGCCAGCGCCTTTGTGTTCTGACCCTTGGTAAGTAACTCGTCACCGCATTTTAAGTAAGAGTCCATCGCAAGAGTTTTCATATCTCCGTCAAGTTTCCCTAAGGCCTCCTTCAAAGCCTGGCCGGCCGCTTCATTGGCAATATTACCCAATGCTGCAATAGCAGCCTTACCCACAAACTCATCCGCATCGTATATTAGCTTGGCAAGTTGACCTGCCGCCTGTCCGTCTCGCAAATTACCAAGAGAACTTATAACCCCGATCTTTGCTTTGCCTTTCGCTTCATCCAGCACACCGCGCAAGGCACCCGCAGCTTTCAATGTAGCTATGCGCTCCAGCGCATAGCGAGCCATATCCGACGTATCCTCATTCGTAACCATCCCAGCCAGAGTCGCCACCGACCTGTCCGTCCCGATAAGGCTCAACTGTCGGCATATAAATTGCTTACTCGCCAAAGTCGCGTCCGACCCGAGAAGATCGGTCATAACCTTTTCCATCTCAGCGGTTGTTTGACCCGCACCGATAAGATTACTTATCTTGATAAGACCCTTGCGGCTTTGACCGTATTCGTATTTCGAGATAGCGCTAACCGCCTCCTCAAAAGCATTGCCCCCCGCAGAAACGGGTATCGGCGCCGTATCGACATCAAGATCACCCATCGCAAACTGTATCCCCGCCAGATAATGCTCCAGCACCGGCCCGTTCCAGGTGATATGATTATTATGGCCCAACGAACAATAAAAAAGACGCCCCTTACCAACCGACTTGACCCAACTAATACCTGTATCCATATCCTCGGGCTTAACACCCTTAACGTTTTTCGTTGTCTCATCGGACATATCAAGACTCATCAAAACACGCTGATTGCTCCTGGAATACTGTGGCAGCGACGTACGATATATCTCGTCATTGATCTTAAAGCCTTTGCCCTCAAACGCCTTCATCAACGGATGCCCCGGCTCGTCGATCTTAACCGACCACGTCCCCCCAGCCGTCCACGGATGCCCCGTAAACACACCACCCATCATCATATTGCCTTCAGGCCACTTATAGAAATTGTCTGTAGCCGCATGGATACCCACTATCCCTTTGCCCCCCTTTATAAAATCCATGATCGCTTTTTGCTGGCCCTCATCCGGTTCCAGATGGGTCGTATTGTTAAAACAGATCGCATCGAATTGCTCCAGACTCGCAGCATTAAAAACGCTCATGTCCTTACTGTCAACCGTCTCGAAAGCCCCCGTCTTTCTGCCCATAATACTCAGCGACTTAGACCAATACGGAATACAGCCGTGCTTAAAACCCTTACATAAACTAAACACCAGCACCTTACGCCCCGCCTTAGGTTGGGCCGCCGCCTTTTCAGGCATCGCCGAAGTCATCTTAGCGATCTCATCTTTACTGACGCCAAAGCTACTGCCAACAAGACCGATCAAACAAACACATACGACTATTCTTCTCAAAAAACAACCCATCAGTCTTTCCCTTAACTAAAAACTAAACACTAAAAACTATTATAGGTGCCACGGCGCCCGCATCGGCCTCGTAAGATACCTATTAGCAACTTCATCATTAGTAAACACTTCCTTTTCAGGATCCCACTTCAGATCCCTGCCCCTGAGCATAGCGATCTCACCCAGCAGACCGACACTAAGAGAACGATGAGCTGTCTCTGCCGGTGTTATTGTTTCCTTTCTGCTCTTAATGCAATCGATAAAATTCTGCAAATGATCCCGGCTCTTATAAAGCCTCGCCTCACCCGGTCCGATGACCTCTTTCAATATCGCATCCGAACTCGCCCAAAGCCCGCTTCTGTTGACATGTATCCACTTACCGTCTTCGCCATACCAGCATGCCCCCATGCCATGCTTCAACTGCGACCGGTTCGCCACCACCATCTCAACACCATTAGCATATTTACACCTGAATTTATAAGCCGTAGGAACATCATACGTCCCGTCTTTCGGATACTCGCCCTTCGCATCTGTGATCTCAACCGGACCGGCCCGATCAAACCCAAGCCCCCAGTGAGCGATATCGACATGATGCCCCGCCCAGTCCGTAAGCTGACCGCCCGAGTAATCCATAACCCAGCGCCAGTCCCAGTGCACCGATCCCCGCCCCAGATTAACATGCTCCCGCCAAGGCGCAGGCCCAAGCCACATATCATAATCAAGATTCGCCGGAACCTTCGTAATAGGCAAATTGCCACTGCCCCTGCCATCCGGCAGCCCCACCTCAACATATTTTATTTTTCCGATCCTGCCCGTATACACTAATTCCGCCGCCCGATGAAAATGCCCCAACGACCGTTGCCAGCTCCCCGTCTGCCATATCCTCCCATAACGCTCGACCGCATCGCATATCGCACGCCCGCCCTTGATCGTCCTGGCAAGCGGCTTTTGCCCGTGTATATCAAGCCCCGCACGAGCGCACGCCACAGATACTATCCCATGCCAATGATCCGGCAAAGCATGCATCACAGCATCAAGATCGCCTCGCCCGACAAGGCCGCGATAGTCGCCATAAACCGCACAATTGCTGTTGCCGTATTTGTCATCGACCATTTTCCTGGCTTGGGCCGCATGTTTCGAATCCACATCGCAGACCGCCACAACCTGCACTTCGCCCTTGTTCAGAAAACCGTTAAGGTCCCCCTTGCCCATCGACCCCGTACCGATGGCACCCATCACGATCCGGTTACTCGGCGCAACCGTCCCCGCCTTACCCAACGCAGAAGATGGAACCAGATATGGAAAACCAACACAAGCAGCCGCAACTGAAGCATTTTTGATGAATCTTCGACGATTCATATTACTTTTCATCTCCATGCCAGACACCCCTTATAGGTAAATACAATAAACGTAAGTCCTTTATTCCAATAATGTTACCAAAGAAAGACAGTATAGCCATCCCGCACCTATCTGTCAATAGCAAAATTAAAAATTCAAAATGGCAAGCAGATGACCAAAGCCCCCCTCCGGTTGCGGCAAACTAAAAACCAAAGACTAATAACTAAAAACTATATTGCCTCCATACACATTTACCTGCCTATAAAGCAGATGGCATAACATCAACTCAGACATATAACCCAAACGAAGCTGTCCCCATATTAAGATTACCGAGTGCTATAACTTCGGTTCAGTTATTACACGCCAGGTTGGAGGTGTCAATTCGGGGATATGCCATTTGCCCCCACAACGATGGCACCTGACCATATCCGGCCTTCGCATCTTGCCGCAGTTTTGACAGCTAACTAATGTGTCTTTGGGTTTGGTTAGCTTGTAAGTGATATAAGCGCTTAAGCCAAACAGAATGGTTCCGACCGTCCAGTAGAGTTTCGCACGCCCGGAAAGACCGACAGCAGTTACGTCCTTTCTGATAAGCCACGCCAGACATGCTGACAGTATCACCGATGGCGACATAATTAGCAATAAAACGTAAAAGAAACGAGCGACAACCGCATCACTTTGCAAGCGGCGTATTATTGAAACAAATGAATTCGGCAAAACAAAAAGAGCTTTGTGTCCCGATGCCGCCTCAAAAACATTGCCGGTAAAATAAGAAGCTGCACCCAAGATCGGTGCCTGTAAATTTTCGAAAAGATATTTTGAGATCGCCCAGGCAACACTACCTTCTGTACGGTCGCCAATAGCATTTCTCTCTTCCTTTATCAATTTTCCATTTTCATCAAACACCGCGACAGCCACCCCAAATCCTTCTCTTGAAAGGCTTGCGGCAATAATGCCTTTGTGTTCCGTTTTGCCATTCTCCAGGCCATATAGATGTAAAACTCTATAGGCTAACAAGTCATCGGCAGCGGGTCTGCCAGTTTCTCTGGTAAAGGGTGGACCTGCTTCCGGCAAATAACCTCCACGTTTCAATTCAAGTGTCTCAAAATCAGGGTAGAAGATCCTGCCGGTCTTGTCGATCACCAGATAATGGCTCTCACCATCTACATATACCGTATTATCGATAAGATCCAATATATTTGTCGAAGACAAGGTTCTTTTGTCGGATAAATCTTTCATGTATTTTTTCTTTGATACTGCTATCTGCGGAGCCGACCAATCCAGCCTTAATACATAATCATTCTTACTCAGTCGTCCTACGCGAACAGGCTGAAAATTTTCATCCGCAATTTCAGGCCCCTTTTTCACATCTTGCTGCCTGAAGTTAATAACAAAAAGTCTTCCCAACATCTGGTCGAATAATATTACATGGCGTGCATGATCCCTTTTTGTATTGTTGAGGGGTTTAACAAACCTCCCGATAGCTTCATCTGGGTTTTCCGAGACTCCTTCCGGACCTGCATAGAACAGTATTTTCTTGTTCCATTCTTGTTTATCCCCCAGATCTGTCTTAAAGAGTTCACAGTAAACAAAAAGCCCTGATTCCTTGTCGAAATAAGTTAGCTCCCATGCTTCCATATATTTCTCATGCTGGAATTTATTAAGACCATAAACACTGGTCCTTTCCATACGTTCACGCAGCCCAAGTTTAAATCCAGATTCAGTCAGATTGGCGAAATCATCGTACATTCCACAGGTGCTGGACATCAGATTATAACCTCTTACATAAATACGGGATTTACGAACAACATTTGGGTCGTTTTCCAATTCTTCAGACCAAAGACCGGATGGACTCCATTCTATTTCCAAGTCTGTCTCTAAGGAGACCTGTTGAAAAATGGTCTGCGGAACCCACCTGACCCAGAAAAGAAAAAGCGATACAGCAAGAAAACTTAAAAGGCCCGTAACAAAAACTCTCAAAACATATTTCTTTGAAGATTCCACGATTATTATCCTTTAAAGAGAAGTTGACATAAACTTTTGCCAGGTGCGTATGAACATCGTTAGAGCAAGCAAAGCTAAAATAATAGCGGCTTGAACGCTAAAACCTTTAATTACGATTACCGACAGCAGCAGCGGAGCCAGAATAATACTGCCAAGAACTGCCGATCGCCTATTTGTTTGCCAGCCCATTTGCAGACCAAGCATATAACAGCAAAGAGAAGCCAGAAAGGTAATTGAAATTATTTCTAAAGGAAAAGTTATCTCCGGCGGAGCCAAACGAGGAAAGACTGTAAACAAAGCCGCATCGACAATTAACATCGGCGAAAGAAACATGACTATCCATAACAGGCCCGCAAAGATCTTTGCCGAAAGTATCCTTTGGCGAGTTGTCGCGAGCGTAACAAGAAAAGAGGACTTCTTCTGGCTCAGGTCTGAAAACATTTGTGTTGCTCCAAGTACGGCTGAAAGCAAAAGCAAACACCCTGAATACCATCCGGATATAAGAGCAGGAATTCCAAGCGGGGTGATGGCATGTTGTTGAATTACAATATTCCAAATAAACACAAAAGTTAGAAGTACCGCCACAATTGCTCCCAGAACAAAGATTAGCCAATGGTCTTCAATTTCTCTTTTTATAAGTGCAAGCATACAAAACTCTCCTATTCCTGATTAACAATTGATAACGGCTGCACATCGGTACATTCAATAAATATATCCTCTAAGCTCATTGGTATTTCCGTACAACTGGAAGGTTTGAACGTTTCTATGATAGCCTGTTTTTGCTCGTTCAAATTCGCGATAGTGACAACCAACTCCCTGCCTTGTCTCTGCTGATTTATTACGTCTGTTAAATGCAAACTGGCTGGCGGCTTTTCCGCAAAGATCAGACGAAGTTTCGTGATCCTGTTCTTGAGTTCCTCAAGCGTGCAGTCCACAACCAATCTCCCCGCCGCGATTATCCCTATGCGGTCGGCGATTCTTTCGACATCGCTTAAAATATGCGAACTGAACAATATAGTTCGCCCGTCCTGCTGAAGAAGATCAATTGCCAATTCCAGAAACTGACGCCTGGCAACGGTATCAAGCCCCAGCGTTGGGTCATCGAGGATCAGTAACCCGGGATCTATCGCCATTGCCATCGCCAGATTCAATTGTGCCCGCATCCCAGCCGATAGTTGTTTTATTTTACGATCCATCGGCAGACGAAACGTTTCAAGTAAATGATCCAAAAAAGCCTGATCCCATTTTGCCGAAAGACTTTTACACAGACTGATCAGCTTACCAACCCGGTAATGCTGGATAAGATTATGGCCTTCGGCAACATAGCCGATCCGCCCGTGAATTCCTGCCGTCAGCCGTAAAGAATTACAACCCAACAGATGTGTCTCGCCTCTCGTCGGCGACTCAAGACCCAAAAGTATCCTGATAAGCGTCGTTTTCCCGACACCGTTACGTCCCAACAAACCATAGATGCAGCCTCGCGGCACCTCAAGATTGATGTCATCTAAAATAAGCCGTCCATCATAATATTTTACGAGACCCTCTATTTTTATCGCCTCATTACTCATCCGCTCATCCATCCTTTTTTCTAACCAAATTAAACTTTTCCACTGCGTTATTAAACCATTGCAACAAAGTCTGCTTGTCGATCTGCATATGAAAGGACTCAACTACAACCCTCTCGATATCTTCTGTGACCAGCTTTTTCCGCACCGCTTTACTCAAGTTACTGTCGAGATTCGCAACGAAAGCCCCGGATCCCGGCTTGGTAACTATGATCCCTTCGCGTTCCAGAAACCGATAAGACTTTGCTATTGTGTTAGGATTTATAGCAAGCTGATTCGCTAATTGTCTTACGGTTGGCAGTTTTTCATCCTTCACCAGCCGCCCAAGAGCGATATCACGCTTGACCTGGTCTATGATCTGCTGATAAGCAGCCCTGTTTGAAGCATTGTTAATATAAAACTGCATCTAACCACCTATGTGTTTTTGGGTCCAACGTCATGATACAAAGTTCACTTCCGTTCAAGAGCAAAGTTAAATACCTCCTCACCCTTTTTATTAATAGTGAAGTGGCTGCTGTACAGGCTTCTTCTCTGGTCTTTGTACCCGGGAGCGGTTACTTTTATACCGTGATGTTCGGGCCAGGTAAGGAAACTATATTCGCCTTTCGAGTTCGTGATCGCCCCCCATTCAGATCGCTTATCAGGCTCGACATTCTCCCAATCAGGATCATTGGCGTAACCATCATCAAAAACCTTAGCTCCTGCAATTGGCTGGCCCGATTCAGTGTCGGTGACAGTACCTGTGATGACCAATCCTGGTGGACCAGATGCGCAGCCCGAAAAGTATATACAAGCTGCAATAGAGAAAACTATGATGACCAGGGCGTTCTTACTCATTTTTCTGATCCTTCATCGTTAATATAAAACTGCATCCGATTTCCTGTATATATTGTACTATCTCAACTATTACAAGTATACAGCAATATTTCACTTTGTCAAGTATTTCAGAGAAAAAAATAAAAAAATTTGTCGATTACCCCAAAAAGTTGCCAACAGGAACTACCGCCCCCCTCTAACATCTTGTCCCACAAGGACTTAAAGCGAAACACAACATATTGCCCTCACGTGTTGTCATCCCAGCGCAGGCTGGGATCCATGCCCTGAGACTTTAGCGGACCTCCCCGTTTTTAGGGTGCCATGCCCACGCTTGTGTGGGCGTGTTGCTGTTAAAGTTGAAAGAGTCTGACCATAATTTGAAACAGATTTCAAATCGAAATCGCTCATTTTTGCTCGCAAGCTATTATAAATAAGTAAGTTATATCAATTTTAAAATAAGTTAACCGGACAGTAGTGAGATAGAGTTAAAAAAAGGGCCGCAGCAATTATTATTACCAACGGCCCTGTTTTGATTTTGCATAGTTGTTACAGCAGGTCATAAGGCGAGATGTTGTCGCCGTGTTTTGCCTGTGCATCTTTTAGTCTTGTGCGCTGGGCATCGAAGACGTCGTATACTACCTGCGGGGTGTCGGCTACCTTTGCTTTGTAGATCGCTTCTACGCGGTCGATCTTTGCCAGCAGGTTCGGTACGCGGACGGTGAACTGCTTGGTATAAGCTTCCTTGGCATAGTCTTCGTTGAGCTTATCCTTGAACAGCTTTGCCAGGTCCTCATACAGCGGGATGTAACCGGTGGGGGTCCTGATGGCTTCGACGTCGCCGTTTACACGGAGTTCAGCCCAGAGGATCCAGATCATCTTGTCGAGTATGCCGTTTAGATATTTTCCGTTTTCGTCTTTGAGGAAGTAGTTTACCGAGAAGATCGAAGGTGCTTTATCTACGCCATCTGCGAAGTCGAGATTCTTCTGGATATACGAACCTAACGGGATGGATACGAAGTCCATGTTGGCCATGATGTTGAACTTGCGGACGCCTTCCTGGCCGATGGTGGCTGCGGTTGTTTCCGATTCAATGGATGCGCCTTTGGCTATGATACCTTCTGTCCAGTCGAAAGCTTGCTCGACAGGGACGAGTGTGTCGCTGTCGCGGCCGCCATAGATTATGCCGCCTACTTCGACGCCTTCAGGGCTGTCGGCCATCGGGTCGCGATTAGCAAGCGCCGAGATACGAATGGTATAACGGGCGTTCTTGTGCGAGCATGTGATGTCGTTGCCTTTGTCATCGGTTTTGCCGGCGGTCCATTTGCCGGAATAGTTGGTTCCGGATGCGGGGGTATCCTGACCCATGCCAAGCCAGTAGGGCTTAAGTTCGTCAGAGATCAGGACGTTACCGAAGATGACCTCGCCGGGGTCCATAAGCGCTTTATGGATAACCGGGTCATCGTCAGGGTTAACGTCACGGATAATACCGAAGATGCCCTGCTCAACATTTACGCAACGCATCTGGCCGTCTTTTTTACGCAAATATGCGATGTCGTCGCCGATGATCGTCTGGCCGGGCAACATTGAGGTCGATGTCTTGCCGCAAGCTGACGGGAAAGCGCCTGTAAAGTATGTTACCCTGCCGTTTGGTCCATGGGCACCCATGACGAACATGTGCTCGGCGAGCCAGCCTTCGCTGGTTGCCTTTTGGATGGCAAGGCGAAGGGCGAGTTTCTTTAAGCCAACGGTGTTGCCGGCGTACTGGGTATTGGTCGAGTAGACAATGTTGTCTTCGAGGTCCATGTATATGCGGCGTTTTTCGATGTTCTTGCTGGTGCCGGTCTCGGTCAGTTCGCCCTGAGTATGGATAAATCTGAAGAAAGAGCCGCCAGCGCCGATCCTCTTGAACTGTTCGTAGCCAGCACGGTAAAGGATCGATTCGCTGTGTACGACATAAGGGGAATCGGTGATCTGAGCACATGAGATCGAAAACTCCGAGTCTGTGGGCCCAAGGCAGAAGAAGCAGACGAACATCTGTTTTCCGGCCATGCAGCCTGCCAGGATCGAGCGGATCTCTTCGGTTCCCTCTGTTTTGTCCATGGAATTGAGGCTCTCACCGAGGTCGGTGCCCTTTGGCAGCAGGTACTTCGTCCTTGCCGGGTCGCGGGCCTGGTCATTGTAGCCGTCGAAGTGATATGTGTGCCCCTCGGTCGCTAATTTGTGTTCGCCACCGCCGTTTGAAGCCAGGTTCCTTATATAGTCAAGATCCTCCTGTGAATCGGTGCATACAAAGACCGAATCCGGTGTGGTCAGTTCGATAGAATTGGCGATAAATTCATGCATTTTTGCATTGCCAATAGCCAGAAGCTTGTCTAAATTCTTACTATCCAGTTTTTCCTTCAAAATTTCCGTTACATTTGCCACTGTTTTGCTTCCCTTTCTATATAACAACAATATTTATACTACTACGGACAATATTTACTGTACTACAAATCCGTGTGATTGTATCTTATTCTACTGCCAAGTCAAGGGCTTTTCTGTCATGCTGGCAGTTAGGACGCCGGATAGACGGGCTGACGCAGATTCTCGCTGAACCATTTAATTGATGTAAGGTCTTTTTGTGACAACACTTAGCGGTCAAGGTCGATTGTTTATTCTGTGCTGGCACATTTTTTGCATAATATTATCAAAGTGACTTGCGGACAGTGAGAGTCGACCTGTCCCGAGGATAGATTATATTGAATGTTTCTTGGAAAGGAGCGAGTAAAAAATGAAAATTCGACCATTAGCTGACAAGGTTATCGTTCAGCGTCTGGAAGCTGAATCGGTGACAGCCGGCGGTATTGTCCTGCCAGAATCAGCGAAAGAAAAGCCCCAAAGAGGTAAGGTTATCAGCGTAGGCGACGGCAGGTTGTTGGACGATGGTAGCCGCAGCAAGATGCAGCTTAAGAAGAATGACGAGGTGTTGTTTACGAGCTATGCTGGTACAGAGATCAAGATCAGCGGTAAGGACTACCTGATAATGGATGAATCTGACGTCATGGCGGTAATCAAATAGCCAAACGTGTTTGAGAAAATGATAAAATAATCGACCGCCCTTTAATCGGCGGTAAAGGAAAAAGAACAGGAGTAAAGTATGGCAGCAAAAAAAATAGCCTTTGATACCGAGGCACGGGCCGCTATTCGGGTAGGTGTGGAGAAATTGGCCAAGGCCGTTAAGATCACACTTGGACCTTGCGGCAGGAATGTTATATTGGAGAAATCCTTCGGCTCACCGACCATCACCAAAGACGGCGTAACCGTCGCCAAGGAGATCGAATTAGAAGACGCATATGAGAATATGGGAGCCCAGATGGTTAAAGAGGTAGCTTCGAAGACCTCAAACGTTGCAGGTGACGGTACGACGACCGCGACTATCTTGGCAGAAGCTATTTATGTCGAGGGGCTCAAAAATATTACCGCGGGTGCAAACCCGATGCAGGTAAAACGCGGTATTGACAAGGCTGTGGAAGCGATCACAGATGAATTTGCCGCGATGAGCACACCCGTTAAATCCAGCAAGCAGATCGAACAGGTCGCTACATGTTCGGCGAATCAGGATGCAGAGATCGGCAAGACAATGGCAAAGGCAATGGACAAGGTTGGCAAAGATGGCGTTATCACCGTCGAAGAAGGCCAGTCCCTTGAAACAGTGGTCGAGCTGGTTGAGGGTATGCAATTTGACAAGGGTTATCTTAGCCCACATTTTATAACGAATATCGAGAATATGTCAGTCGAATTGGACAAGCCTTATGTTCTCGTCTATGAAAAGAAGATCAGTACCGTCAAATCGTTGGTCCCGATCTTAGAGCAGATTGCAAAGAAGTCGCGTTCGCTGCTTATCATTGCCGAAGATGTCGAGGGTGAAGCCCTTGCGACACTGGTTGTCAACAAGCTCCGCGGCACACTTCAGATCGCGGCTGTCAAGGCTCCCGGCTTTGGTGACAGACGTAAGGCATTGCTCCAGGATATCGCACTGCTTACCGGCGGACAGGCGATCTTTGAGGATCTCGGTCTTGACATTGAAAAGCTTCAACTTGCTCAGCTTGGACAGGCAAAGCGTGTCACCATTGATAAGGACAACACCACTATCATTGAAGGTGCCGGCAAGACCTCTGATATACAGGCACGCATCGAGCAGATCAAAAATGAGATCGATTCTTCGACGAGTGATTATGACATTGAAAAGCTTCAGGAACGCCTTGCCAAACTGGCAGGCGGCGTAGCAATGATCAATGTAGGTTCGGCGACCGAAGCTGAGATGAAAGAGAAAAAGGCACGCGTAGAAGACGCCCTCCATGCTTGCCGTGCAGCCGTGCAAGAAGGTATCCTGCCGGGCGGCGGTGTTTCAGCGATTAAAGCTTTGCCGGTACTCGATAAGATCAAGGTTGCAGGTGACGAAAAGATCGGTGTCGACATCATCAGAAGGGCCTTGCTTGCCCCGATCAAACAGATCGCGATAAATGCCGGTCTCGATGGCTCGATAATCGCACAGAAAGTTCTCGAATCCAATGAGCTTAACTTCGGCTATGATGCTTTAAACAAGAAGTTCGGCGACATGGTCAAGTTCGGCGTTATCGTTCCTACGAAAGTCGAAAGAACCGCTCTGCAAAATGCCGCATCAATCGCTTCGCTGTTGCTGACAACCGATGCTATTGTCAGTGAGATACCAGAGAAAAAGGAAGCACCCGCAATGCCTCCGGGCGGTGGAATGTATTAAGTTATTGAATCGACGGGCTCCTGTAACGGGAGCCCGTTTTTTTTGAAAGGGTTTCGTTGTGTTGAATTTTTTCTTCTCAAATTTCAAGGATGCCTCAAGAACTGTCGCCAAGGGCAGTTTTTTTACAGGCCTGTTCCTGATCGGTTTCGGTATGCTGATCTTTATTTTGAAGGATCTGTTCGCGTTTCTGGCGGCAGCGGTATTCTTTATCGCCGGTTTCTCAGCGATCGGATATGCCATCCGGCTCTTTTGGTCGAGCAGGAAATCACATGACGACGAAGCTGTCAGGAAAAATGTCACCATCCACCGTGAAGACCTCTAATAATTTTATTTCTGAGCACTCAGAGTTGCCCGGTTTTTATAGGGCCAGTAAATTGCATGGAATTTTCCCTTTATTGCTCCAAGCGAGAGCGCTCCGTAAGCCCGGCTGTCGTTTGACCAGTTTCTGTTGTCACCCATAACAAAACAATGGTAAGGAGGTACTGTCACGGGGCCGAAGTTCTGCCAAATTTCTGCTGTTTGTTCTGAGATAAAGACCTGATAGCGAGCATTGCCGTTTGTCTCCCAGAAGATATCTCCTTCGACATTTTTCTTGTCGATCAAGATCGTTTCCTTCCGAGCCCATTCTCTCTTAAGTGCTTGTCCGTTGATCAGGAGTTGGCCGTTTCTGACCTCAAGTGTGTCACCAGCTAAAGCTATTATTCGCTTGATATTATGTATTCTTCTGTTTTTGGGGTCTTTGAACAGTACGACATCACCGTGTTGAGGGTCATTGCTGCTGTAAGCCATTATACTGGCAAGAGCACGGTCCCCAAATGAGATCGTCGGAGCCATCGAATTGGCTGTTATACGGAATGCATTACATATATTCTTCTTGACAATGGCTGTGTAGCCTAAGGTTCCGGCACTGGCTATCCAGACCAGTGCCAGATAGATAACCCAATGGTTGTAGTCTTTCCTTTTGTAATCGTATCGTGTTCGTCTTGCCCTGCGGTAGACATCAATAATGACGAAGACAGTTACGAGCAGATTAACGCCCCACATCATCGCAAAGAACGGCAGGATGGATGCACTCTGGAGCATCATCCCCACCATGCAAGCCGACGAGAACACGGCCATGACAGCCATTATAACTATACCGCTTAGGATGCTGCCGCAATAAACGTGGCCCAGACCAACCATTACCAGCGACAGGAATACCGCAACCCATGGTTTTCTGCGGTTTGGATAATTGTTTTCGTGAGTTTCCATTTTATATATCTCCTAATATGTAAAGAGGGCGTAATAAACAACGAATATCATACGAAGTAAACCGGCTATGGCTCCGGAAATGAGTACGAATGCCCGCAGCAATGCCTTTGTCTGGAGCAGGTCAAACAGGAATATCTGCCATGCTCTTTGGAGGAGGTTTGGTTTGTTGGTTTCTTTGGCGATCTGCTCCATCACTGAATCCGTGATATCAAAATCCGTTTTTTCGAGCTGATGACTTTTTATCCACATGTCATAATGGTTAGTGTTCATTATTAATCCTTATCTATCTGCTCAAGGGCTTTGCGTAATTTCTTTTTTGCTCTATGGATCCGTGATTTCACTGTTCCAATACTCACACATTCGATCTGGGCGATCTCTTCATAAGGTAATTTTTCAAACTCAGCCAAAACAAAAGCTCTCTTTTGATGCGACGACAACTGATTGAGGGCACGATCCATTTGTTGAAAAAATTCTTCTTTACAGACTCCGTCACTTGGGTCTGACAACGAAACAAATTCTTGCGAATCCATCGAAAAGGTTTTTTTATTTTTTCGCAGATAATTGATACTTTTATTCCGAGCAATCGTAAACAGCCACGTTGAAAACCTGGCTCGCATCGGATCAAAGGTCGATAGCTTCTGATACACCGAAATAAAAACATCCTGCGTAATATCTTCAGTTGCATGTCTATCATGGACCAGATTGAAAATCATCTGGAAAACGGGCCGCTGATAGCGATCAATAAGCCAGCGGAAAGACTCTGTCTTACCATTGAGTACCTCCTGAATCATCTGTTCTTCGCGATCCATCCAAGATCCTGTTTAATTTATTATGCCAATCTACCCTGTTATACAACGTATCGGATGAAAAGTTCCATGGGTCACAAAAAAATTATTTTTCAAACCATCGAAAAGTCGCACAATACGGTATCTGCGATTGGCAGGGCCTTTCGTGTTAAAGATATCCTTTCAATGCCGTTTGCGTCGGTCTTTTCTTTCAATAATCCTGACTCTAAGTTCTGCGATATCGACTTGCAGAAAAGTTCTTTCAGATCAAAGCCTGTTTGTGTTTTGAACTCCTTTAAATTGATCCCTTCGATCCTTCGCAGATTCAGCACAGCCGTTTGGCATGCGGTTTCAATCGGCGTAGATGCATGAGATTCAGCTATGGTACTGGTTCCGGATCCTATCGCCTGTACATATTTTATTATGTTAGCGATATTGGTATGGCGTTTACCTTTGTAATATGAAGTTGCGCCGGGGCCGACACCGATATATTGTGTATTCGCCCAGTAGATAAGGTTGTGTTGACATCTGTAACCGGGGCTGGCAAAATTGGAAATCTCGTATTGTTCAAGGCCGGCTTCAGTCAATTCATCGATCACTAACTCATACATGCTTCGATCGGTATCTTCGTCGATGACGACTATCTCGCCTGTGCGGCAAGCTCGCTGCAATGGCGTGTCTTTTTCATAGCTGAGGCTATACGCAGAGATATGTTCCGGTTTAAGCTGCAAAGCCGAATGTATGTTGTGTCTAAGTGAATCCAGAGTTGAGCCGGGGATAGCGAAGATAAGGTCAAGGTTTATATTAGTAAAGCCGGCTACGCGAGCGATATTTACAGCTTGGGCTGTCGATTCGACAGAGTGCGCTCTTCCGAGGAAATCCAGCTCTTTCTGTAGAAAAGACTGGGTGCCTATCGAAATGCGATTTACAGTCAATTCATGCAGGCGATAAGCCAATTGCTGCGTCAACTGGCCGGGATTGCACTCGACTGTAAATTCAGCGTCGTCCCTCTGGAGAGACGCTAATTTTTCTACAAGCTGTAATAGCAACGCTTCGTCCAGACAGGTCGGGCTGCCTCCACCAATATAAATAGTCTCGAACATGGTGACATCGTATCGGCTAAACTCTGCGATCATTGCACTGATTACCGCAGCGGTATCACGAAGATCGACAAGCTCGGAATAAAACGAACAATAGCGACATTTTGATGCGCAGAAAGGAATGTGAACATATAGGCTTGGTTTCGGCTTAGGACAGTGCGCAATTGTTTGAGTGTTTTCCATTCCTATTGCCGGTTACCGGTCCAGCCAGAAATTATTAAACAGAGTCATCAATTGAATCTGCTGTCTTTGCGATACTCAACATCGGTAGTTCACCGGTATTCTGACGCGAAGTTCTTGAACGCAACACCTTGCGATAGAACCATCTTAGGAACCCGCTGAATCCAAATCCGCAAAAAGCAAGAACTAATGCACCCTGCAAGACATTACAAAGGAAAATAAGCCCTACGACCCCCACCGACCATAACAGGTGCGTCATAGGTTTCTTTCCCTTCAGATAATAATTTATCAGGTGAGGATAGCGTATCCTGCTTATCATGAGAACCGCAGCACAGATAGCAACGAAAGGCAGGGAATATATAATTACTTTTTCGCCCACCTGGTAAACGATTGAATCGAATTCAGGCAGCATATCTTTGTAAAAAACGACCAGGCTTGCAATCATGCCGGCTGCAGCCGGTGTCGGCAGGCCTATAAAGCTCATGTGATAGGTCTCATCCTCTTCGTTCTCGACATTAAATCTTGCCAGACGTATCGCCGCACAAGCCATATAAACCGCAGCGGCAAGCCAGATAAGCCTACCCAGGAAACCGGCAATGAACGGTTCTGGATTAACTTGTGCCAACTTGTATTCCAATACTTTCATCGCCAGAAAAGCAGGTGCAACTCCGAAGCTTATCATATCGCAGAGGCTGTCAAGCTGTCCGCCGAAACTCGACGTGGCCTGACTCATTCGTGCAACACGTCCATCGAGCATGTCAGCGACCATCGCAATAAAGATCAGGTAACCCGCCCATGCGAAATTGGAAAGATCGATTCTGTAAAAAGATGAACTGTCAATGCCCTTACTGGCAAAACCGATAGCTGCAAAACCGCATATCCCGTTGAGCAGAGTTATCAATGATGGCAAAATGGTGATGTACTTTAGCCTCTGGCGTCGGACACGCCTTAAGAGATTTCGCTTTCTTGCTCTTGACTGTGACATTTTTCATACCTCACAAGCGGTGTTAATCCCGCTTTGACCTTATCCCCGGGCTTTACGAGACATTTGGCGTTTTCGTCCGCCGGCAGATATAACTCTGTTCTTGAACCGAATTTTATCATACCGAACCTCTGACCGCAAGAAAATTCCTGCCCTTCTTTTGCGTCACAGACTATCCTCCTGGCAATCGCCCCGGATATCTGGCGAACCAGCAGTTTGTCCTTTGGAAAGTCCAAACGGATCATCGCAATGTCATTTGACTCGTTAATGCGGCCACATTCAGGGCTCATCGCATTCCTGAATTCGCCCTTTTTATACCGGATATCATCTATCACTACCGCACACGGCGTGCGATTGATGTGAACATTGAAGATGTTTAAGAAGATACCTATCCTGAGGGTCTTGCCGCCTATGGGGCTGTTCTCTTTGACGATCTCGATATCCTTGACCATACCATCGGCAGGCGAGATCAGGATATTCTTATCTTCGGGTATCTCTCTTTCCGGGTCGCGAAAAAAGGCAAGAACCCAGCCAAGAACCAGCAATAAGATCAGTTCCCCACCGCCTATCGAAAACCATACATTCGGCCCTGCACCCTGGGCATCAGTAAAAATCGATAGAATTACGACCGGATAACAGACCATCAACCCGAGTACGATCGCCGGAAAGATGGCAACCTGCGGCATCCCATATTTTGTCAGAGGTATTCTCATGACGGTTATAATAGGAGAATTTGCCCATACAATCAACTGCCAAATGCCGCTTGGCCATTCTTTATCTCAGCGACGATCCCCCGTGTCTTAGAGGATTGACTGTTGTGAGCGGCCTTGAATTGTTCTTTTGATCCGGCATTATTGCGTTTGAAAAGTTCATTTCCGATAATGATCTCACGCAATGCCTCTGATTTTTTCCTGGCCTGCTTCAAAAAGCCGGTGGCCTTTACGCCATATATACCCCCGAACAATGCAGCCAAGCCAATGCCTAAGTCAATTGCCCCGTCGGTTATTGTCCAGAAGTCGGGCCGCCGGGCAGAATAACTCGCGGCGTCTCGTGCGATCACATAGTTGCTGCCAGCAAGAATGTCATCGACACTTTCGGCAGGTGGAAACTCTTTCGGTAAACCGTAATCGGCACTGAAAGCCCTGCTCTGGATTTCACAAAGCTGTGTCAGATCTCTTAATGCTTCAGGATCATCCTGATCTCCAGCGATATCTGCAGCCAATTGGGCCGTACGATTGTGCAGCCATGCATTTTGTTTCTGTGTCTCACCCGGCGCAAACCGAAGTGTGTCGCAACCGGAAAGAATAACCACTGACAATAAGATCAATATCCAATTCTTTTTCATAACTACTCTCCTGTCAATCCTGACTGTTAATAATTTTTTCGACCGACCTTAAACGATATTCATAGGCTATGCTGGTCGCAGAGATCGCTTCCTGTCTGTGCTGAAAATCTTTCTGGCACTGGAGCAACAGATCCACATCTTTCTGTAAGAGATCGAGTTGCCGCTGCAAATTAACCCAACTGCCAATGATCAATGACGCCAGAAGGATCAATTGGATCAGTACAGAAAGATTTACCTGCCTATTAAACTGCCAATTTCTGAAATTTTGCTCAGCCATCTACAATCGCCTCCGCAGCACTTTCAGTTCCGTAAGTTGATCGCTAAAGTTTATCTTAACCCGTTCTATCTGAAAAACGCTTCGGTTGTCATCGCCAATCCCAACAATATCCCTGCTGTCCGGGCTGCTGACAACCCTGTCGCCAACATGGTAATCCAGCATAGGTACTGGCATTTCGATATCACTTGTCTCTATAACATCACGATCATTCTCAGCAAGCCATCGCATTTGCCCCATCAACGCATCACCGTCATCAATGTTGTCCTTTGAATCCTGAGCGTAAAAAATGCTTTTGCCGGATATCTTACTAAATTTAAATTCCGAAGAATTGGTTGCAACGTGATCGACCACATCGCATGCGGAATCAACAGGACCATTGGCTGCTTGCCTCTTTAACCTTCTGTCACTTTGAACCGAGGCCGTTATTCTAAAACGCAAAGTATCACCTGTGACCGCCGTCCAAAATGTACTGTCAAACCCATCACTGCTAAGCCATATCCCGCACTCATCGCTCAAGATATCGAAACTATCGGCATATTGCTGCCACGTCGAACCGTTGTTGTATGACACTTCCAGATAATACCCGTGTGACAGCCCTGCACTGTCAGTGCTTATAGTTTCGAGAAAACGTCTCTTTTTAGGAAGGTATCTGCTCGTCTCAAAAACAAACGAAAAGTCAAAAGCATCACCCCTATTGTAAGGTGCGATACTATAATCGCCAGCTTCATTCAAACACCACTTTCGATAAACATCCCGAACACTTTCAAAATCAGAATTGGTAGAAGGCGAATAATCGCTCTGCTGGCCCCCTTCGAGACCGGGATCCCACGCCTTAACTAAATCGAATGTTGCCTCAAATATCTTAAAATCACCCAAACCAATAAATCTGTGTGTTACTGGCCAGAAATCCTTTTTGCTCTTCAATCGCCAAACATTTGTCTTCGACATGCTAAGAGTATCGCCATCGAACTGACGGTTCAATTCAACTTCTCTGCCCAAAGCCGGTTTATAGAAAACTATGCCCTGTCTGGGGCCGACGGTCTCTGGTCTGGATACTATTTTATAATCTACACCCGCATCCTCGCAGCATCGACCCAAAGCCTTTGCAAGATCTAACACTTCCACGTCAACCTCACTGATAACACAATTATTCGTTACCGCCTCAAGCTGGGCCAGCTCCGGAATCTGCACCAAACCCAAAGACAAATACTCACTGAGCAAATATATTATCGCCTCTGCACAGGTCCATGATCGCCCAATTCCTTCCTCGCTCGCAAACACCCGGTAGCTCTTGCCTTCATGGTTGGCTAACTGGCTTGATGCATTACCCTGACCATCTTTATTAAACACCGCCTCGATACCATCGACGAAAAGTGATTCGCCTCCGCCCGTTCCTATCCGACTGCCATAAACGATAATACGTTCAAGCACCGCGCCAAAGTCTCTTGCAGTAATTTCAATTACTTCGCCACGGTCATCTATGGCCCTGTCGATCTGTTCGACCTGTCCATCGAATACGGCGACCGACTTAGCTTCCGCATCACCTGTGCCGCCATCATAAAATCGGCACACCCTGATCGATTTGCCCATACCTGAAAGTGCTTCGATATGTTCACCGTTAACGATTTCCAAACCCTCACATCCAGCAGTGTTATACCTGAACTTTGTATACCCGAACTCCGGGAAAGGAGCCCTGACAATCTCGAGAACCTCCAGAAATGGACACAACCGCCCATCTAAAAAGATTGCCAGTCGCCCCGCCGGTATCGTCATCTCATCCTGAGTGGGTTGATAAAAATCGATTCGATTTGACATTTGCTACTCCGATGTTTCACAATATTATGCTTAAATACCTTCAACCTGTATACCCTCAACTGCTATAGGTTTTTTATCACTGATGCAGATTTGAACAAATCCAAGATCGCCGTTTTCTTTTCCGCTAACCGAAACTGTTCTTATGCAATATCTGTACACGCCCTCTACAAGTACTCCGCTATCGAAACTGTAATACCTCGGCCCAGAGTAAGCGATTATCCCGACAACATTGTCGTAGTCAATTTCACCGGCCCCGCCATCGCTGTAAATATTAAAGTGACCAACTGCTTCCACTTGGTCTATGGGACAGTAATACCATGTAAGCCTGCACTCAGGTCCGCTTATCTGCTCGCTTTCAACCTCAAATATATCGTTACTGCCGGATTCAATGACTAAATCCCCATTGTCATTAAAAACAACCTTCACAACCGCTCCGAAAGTACGCTCTTCATGCCCACAGAAGTTTGCCTGCCTGATCACATAAAAGTATGTCTCACCGGGCTGATGGTTTTCTTCAGAAATAATCGAATCAGTATCTGATGTGATTACCTTGATCAACTTTACCCAGTCGATCAACGGCAAATCTTCACCGCGATACAGATTACGGCAGCCCAATATCCTCGGCCAGAAGTCACCCCCTGTAATACCCATCCCGAGTTTGATACCATTAGCCGAATCACCTTCATGCAAACTGTCAAAAAACTTTATATCCATATTAATTTACTACTCCCGGAACCCTGTCCAACATAGCGACCGAATCAGTAATGCCGAGTTTAAGGATCGTATCACCACTATCATTTTTTAGCAGCATATCGCCCGTAAGCTTATCCTGGCTCATATTGCTGACTAATCTGCTCAAAGCATAAAAGTCCAGCCGTACTTCAACGGGAATATATTTTTCTACATTAGCCAGATTGTTTACTCCATCTTTATCAGCATTGATCGCCCCAATAAGATCGCCCTCGTCAAACGGTACCGTGCCGAATGCCATACTGAACTTATACCAGCCGCCGCCGATCTCACTGATTGTTGGAGCACCAAGAGATTTATCAACACCATCAATTGTCTTGAGGCTCTCAAAATTCATCTCCGTTGATGCACCCGTCAAAGGTTCGCCGTCCCTCGCTACATAAAACGGTATTTCAATTGCCGTGTTTGCCATTTGTCAATTCCTGTTATTTAATTAATAGCCATTACCGAACATTATTTTCCACACTAACAGATTATATACTATCGAGTTATCCCAAGCCTGGCCATTTTCACCATACGCCCCGAACCTGTGAATTGATACCCTTGTACTATTGCTCCGATCTGTGCAGGCTTTCCTGACAGTCCACTAAAGCCGCCATGCAATACCATTGGATTTCTCGGACGAAAATCATCATTGGCAACATCTACGCAGTCCGGGTCCACCTCAAGATTGTTTTTGGTTACGCCCGGTGCGGTACTGCCGTATACATCCGTAAAACCGCCGGCTCGGTACGAGCAGTTGTTGGCTATATTGACTACGGTGCCACCGACATTGATGCGGGTCCAGGTAAACTTATCTGCCACAGGCAGTATAAGATTATTAAGGATGTGTACCTGACTCCAGTTCGTTGTTGCATTTACCCATCCATTATAGAATACCGCCCCGTTATTATTATACGAGGTATTATTTAGGATCACACATGTTGTTATTTGCTCGCTCATTCCAAGTAAAATAGATTTCCTGTTATTCACAAATAAATTATTAAAGATAAAACCGCCATCCAGGCAAAGCATATCTTTACCGTTTTGCCCGACAAATACATTGTTGTAAACTGTATTAACTATAGTGCGGTTCATTTTGATAAACTGGTCCGAACCTGTATATGTTGAACCATCAAAATAGCAATTGAAGATCGAAGCGTAATATGCCTTATATGTATCAACCGCACGAGAACTATACGCCCCGGAAAACATACAATGCTCCAACACCCAACCCTTACAAAGGTCATGACCATAAAAACCAGTTGAGACCCCCTTGATGTGTAGGTTCGACAAAAGAATATTATCCCGTCCGCTTATATTTATTGTGAACCCTGATGTTTGATTGTCATACAAAATAAAGGCATCCACGTCAATACCGTTTAGATAAGCATCGTATGGGCTTTGATAATATTCTCCTCCGCTATCCATATCGCCAGGAACTTCATTGTAGCCTCTCACACTAAGACGGGTCCCCTTATACGGTGTACCTTCACATCCAAAAACAACTGCGGAGGTGAAAGTCTCATTCTTATTCGTATAAATATTTACATGGTAACTCGTAGCATCAAGCACTCCCGACGATACTGCATTAGGTAAACTGCCAAAGGCTCCTCCAATGGTAACCGCACTGTCGGGATTGTTTCCTGTGTAAGCTAAACCTGAAACCGTAATGTGGGTGCTGTCGGGCACATCAGTAATTTCATATCTACCCGATAGAATACCCGTACCGGTTACATATGCGACCATGCCGACTTCAATACCTGTTGAATCTGTAACCGTAAACTGTTTAGTTGAACCGGTATAAGTAAGATTGGTCAAGGCAAACTTTGCTTCACCGTTAGCCCCCATCAGCTTGTTAAGAGCATTTTGCTTGTCTATTTTTGTAGGGTTTGTGCCGAGTTCATTCTCCCACCAGGTTCGCCTGCAACCGCCGGGATTGGTCAGTCCGGCCTTAGTGCCTTGACCACCTACAAAGAAAATTGAATCTGCTGTCCCAAAAATATTAGCCATCGATTAACCCTTCAGTCTCAATATTATTATACCATCACCTTCATATTCACCGGTTGCATCCGGAAAATCTGCTACGATACTGTTGAGCACATTTTGAATTGTCGTGTCGGCCTGGTTCTTTTCAAACCGTTTTTTTAATTGCCTGCGAATATTGTTCACGACCGCCTCACAAATATCATCGCTGATACCTGCATTTTGAATAACAGTTCTAACCTGCTGTGAAGTCAGATTTTCAATATCTGCCGCTTTCAGGTTTTGGCTTTCGGCATACTTTTTCAACTTGTCATACACAGTAGCATACAATGAGATACCCTTTCATTCTGGATCATTCGGCGGTAATACTCGCCAGTATTCTTTCTATTAAACCCTATCCCTCTTCGCTCCAGAAACCGCCCTTTGAAGCAACGGCCCAGTCGCCATTTGAGTCTGCGACCAATACAATACTCTCACCTATGTTGTCGGCCCATTTATACTTATCTGCCGTCTGTCCACTGGTGTCGCGTATAGTAGCCGTACCCGGATCAACTCTGAATTGCTGCCCAGCCTGCACACAAAATGTAAATGTCGTCCCCGCAGAAGCAGCCGTCGGAAGAGTTACGGTAACTATTCCTGTCGCACCTAGATTGGTATGAACACTGCCGCTCTCCGCTTCAGTAAGGGTGTCGTCACTGGTGTGTGCCTCAATAACAACGCTGCCCCCGCTGGAAGGGATCGCAGTACTGTGATGATCCCTTGCGTCAACTATCGAAGCTATACTGCCGCCGGAAGTGGCAACAACAGCTAATCTGACATGACGTGAAGCGCTCATGTCTGGCCAGGCGCTATACTCATTGGTTACCAGGGTTCCTGAAGAGTCAATATAAACATATATACTTGCCTTGTCATCAGCCAGCAAGTTCCCCGATGACCCGGCGTAACTGACAAGATCCGAACCTATCCAGAACTTGCCGATTTTGACACCAACATCTAGTCCCCCTTCATCAAAAACACGCAGATCATTGCCCCGTCTTGCCGCAAGAAGCAAACGATAAAGTAGCTTGCGAAAATGAAGATAATAAGGTGCCGTCCCCGTAGGGATATACTCAACACCGGTCTCGCTGTCACTTGTTATATTCAAAAGATCGTTATCGGATGGATATATTTCCGCCATGTTCTTGCCCTCACTAATACTATTCGAATTTTAATTTATCATTAATACAAGTTGGTTCTGTGTTTTATCATAGCTACTGACTTTTAACTCATTTACACTGACCGCTGTGTTGACTAACACAACACTTTCACTTTCAAATATACCCTCGTCGCTATTGCCGAAGATATCCGTTATCTTAACCGCAAACTTGTAGGCCCCGCTTTGCAGTTCGTGGCTCTCCCACACGATCTCATCTGCGTCAAAACCAAACTCCCCATAACCAAAACTCCCGCGTCCAAACCCAACGGTTCCACTACCGTCAAATCCAAAATCACTTCTCCCGAACCCGCTCAGACCAAAGCCACATTTATCTTGCCACGCTGGCCATAAAACGATCGGTTCAGAATTCATTGCCGTCTGATAATCGATCTGTCCCGTCATATTGTCAGAAAAAACATCCGCTCTTCCACAAAACGGCAAAGAGATACTTCTTGGAAATCTCACCCTTACCCTTGATGTGCTCCCCGATTTCCCAAGTGAATCACCGAAGTCTACTAAACTCTCAGCAGCCGTAACCGCAAACACCTCTATCTTAGAAGAAACAGACTTTGTCGGTCTGATCGACACCACTATTGACCTTGCCATACGATCTGTCGTCACGCCCGAAAACTCGCCGTCAACATACACCTGGAAGAGTTTGTCTTCATGTTCTGAGTTCCATTTTATTAGAACACTCGCCGGCTCATTAGCCGTCATGCCGTCGCTTCCGACACCCGCCGCAAGCCCATACGCTCTTACTCGATTTATACCGCTGCTGATAAGGCCCATTTTAAGCTCTCAATTGAGTATAAAGAATACTAAACTCACACCATACATCCATACCGCTAAAACGCTTTTCGTCGGCTTCAAACAGATCAACTCTGAGATTATTAAAAACTCTCCCATCTGACAGAACCAACGAATGACTCTGCCCATCCATCAATGCAGAAATGCTTTTAAGCTTATCGTAAATCCCGTCATCACTGACTGCCCGCAGAATGCCTTTTTGAAAGACCTCTCTTCCACGCCCGCCTTTGTCAATACTAAGAACACCATCCAGGCCGGCTATATTTCTCTCTGTCTTATCACGCCGCCAGCTTTCAATTCTCAGTTCCAACTGATCAAATTCAATTGTGCTATCTATTGTTGCTCGCATTACCAACAACTCCCTGAATTAATCTCTAAAGATCCGGATGCTTCCGCCAACTCTGTTAACCTCACCTTTACCATCTCCGTTAACATCTATACTTATACGACACCTCTCTCTGGCCTTTTCGAACAACTTCTGATAATGCAGACTCTTCTGCCAGAACCCTTGCTCATCTTCCGACCTGCTCCCCAGGGTGGCATAAATACCAGCGATTACCGCATACACCGCCCCCTGCCGAAGCACTTCTGTATCAACCACGTCGTCGACGCCGTACTCACTGTCTGGGTTGCCCGGTTGAATACCAAAATGTCTCGTAAGTTCAAAGAAAACGGTATTGGCCTGTGGCCCGAAAGTGCTAATACGATAAGATATATTGCTGTTATCGCCAGGTGCTACGGCACTTACCTGATCGTCCTCTCTCAACACTGAAATCGTAAGCTCGGTCGCTGAATCGACACTAACGATCTCGTACATACCGTCAAGATTGCCATCATCACTTCGCAGATATATCACGCCGCCACCACTTACCGACGAAGCCGTAAAATCATTACCACTCTGACTGAAACTCGTCCCGCTCAGTACGCCGTCTTCCCCCTCGCATAAAACCTGCCATGGGAAATACAAATTGCTGAACAATATTGCTTCATGTTTCAAAATATCACGATCTTGTGAAAACCCTGCCATAACCATAACCTTTCGGTAGATGCGGCAGCAGACAAAACATCCTGCCTGCTGCCGCGATACATGTCTTTTAGTTCGTACTGAGACCTCTTATCAAACCGTGTGCAGCCTCATTCTTGAGCTCCAGCGTATACTCGCCGATCAACTCGCCGCACTCATAGTCACCGCTACTCGCAAGTGGCTTAAAGTGGAAACTACGCCCGGCCAGCGGCAATACGCTAACACGCGAAGAGTCAAGCATCAGCACTGCATCCTGAGCCATCCAACGGCTTGCGATTATCCTGCATACCCCGAAATCGCTCTCATAAATACTCACCAGATCGCGATACGCCGTATCAGATGCACCGTAAGAACGCAACCCGCTAAGGAAGCCATTGATCTTGCGCTTCTGGAAACCGCCGACAACGATCGTATCAACATTGCCATTGCTGTTCTCCCAGATATTGCGAAGCACATAGTTGATCTTCTCTTCGTCGAGATCGCTCCCCGCCGGAAATCCGCTGTCACCCGTCACAAAAACATTCGTTCCAAGATGCTGAGCAATACCTTTCATCGTCCTCCGCACAGTATCACTGCCCTGTGCCGCCGAGGCAGGCTCACCGCCATTGATGACCGTATTTTCAAGATCCCGGATAAGTTCGCGAAGCCTTTCCTGCTTCTGGTAATCCATCTCATCGCTCAGACCCAACTGGCTTGCCGCCATATCGGTTCCGCTCACTTCAACCGCCGATGTAAATATCTGTGTGTAATTACTGCACCGTGTTCGGTTGGTAAATCTCACAGCCGGCTTATCAGCGCCTTCCAACGCTGCGTTACCAAGGATATTAATTACCTGAGCATCGACCAGATCCTCTGCCGTAGTACCGGCATAACCCCTGGTCACCGTAAGCGTATCGCTGCTCACTGCCGTAACAAGAATAAGCTCTTCCGAACCTTCAACCTGTATCTGGTCTCCCACTCGGAACCTGCTGCCATTTGCTACGTCAAATGCGGTTTCAGTACTCGGACTGCTTATCGACGAATCGTCGATCGAATCCTTGTTCGGCAAAAGCTCATCTTCAAGCCACTCGTGATGTGTAGACTGTGAAGCTCTCAATGGATCGCCCAAAGCGTCGAGCAATGGTGTCTCGTAAGGCGACACTATCCCGATCAGATCCGCTACATCCTCAGCAAGTTCCGGCAAAGTGGCCCCTGCCGAATAAGTTGCTTTTCCTGTAAATGCCATATTCTATCTCCCATGATTAAATGTTGTTTATTATTTGCAATAAAATTTACTTCCTGTGGAAACCGTCTTGAATCTTGCAGTTGCGCCTAAACATACTGCCGTCTCAATCGCAAATACTCCTGCAAGTCCGCCCTGTTTCCACTCGTCGCAGCTTGCTTAGCTGCCCTTTCCAGCACTTTCTTGCCGCTGGAAACCCTCTCTTTGACACCAGCCGTTTTTGATGCCGCCGAAATACGTTCCGCCTCATCGAACAGATAGCCCTTTTGCTTACGCAATTGTTCGATAACAGCATCTGCATCCGCCTGCTCGTCACCTTGCATCCGGGACTTTGCTATCAGCATTGCCGCCTCAAGATCGACCGCTCCCGCCGTTATCAGCTTGTCTGCCAGATCATGTTCAAGCCTGATCTCGCTCACCTTCCCAGCCAGAACATCTTTCTTTTCAACGGCTTCTTTCAACTGCTCCTGAAGTTCCGCCGCTTTTTTCTCCGCGATCTGAGCACGCTTGCGATAGCGAATTGCTTCACTCACCGGAACAAGCTTGTCACTGTTTGCCCCTGCGTCATCCGACGATACTTGACTCTCTAAGTCAAAACCTTCCATACAAAAACCCCTTCGTTTACAAAAATAATATTAATATCTATTAAAACATTAAACTTCTTCGTAACCTAATTCCCTGAGAACTTGTTGCTGGGAAACACCAAGCTCTTTTTTGATCTGAGCTTCTTTAAGTCTCTCAGCCATATTTTCAGGCAGTGGATCTGGAAATAATATATCTACCTCTCTTTCTTCAGCAGTAGTTGAGTAAATCCGGCACACATCAAGAGTACGCAATACCATCTTTGCGATCTGCTTTAACCCTGTCCCATAGGTATATTGTTTACGCATTGTCTTCGCTAACATTCCCATAAATGTCATCCGAAGAGCTACACCACTCGTAAGATTGCCAAGCTTATTTTTGAGAACACCTGCTACTACTGGTGTAACACCGCTTACTTTATCCATAGCCTCACGAATTTCTGAGATATGCATATTTTCACTCGGTGTAGCACTGTCACCACCGAACGGTTCAATGCTCGCATCGGGATTATCTGTACACCACATCCGTCCCGGCGAAATGGTCCTCTCGTCAACACCGTCAAGACCCTTAGCCAGATACATCTTAAAAGACTGAAATGTTATTCTGCTGGCCCTGTCACTTAACCGTGTATTGAGTTCATCCTGCAACCCGATAAGCTGCTCGACATCGCTAATGCCCTCGTAGTAATACGGCTGTGCAATATTTTGAATATGTACTACCGGAACCTTCCCAAGAGGATTTATCCCCTCGCTTACAAGCTTCTTGTTCTCATATCTCTGCCACCATTCGGATCCGATAACTTCGGTAACAGCATCTCTATCACGTCTTCCGCCAGCCGATGTGCTTTTCAGAAGACTGTTAAGAAACCCTCCCTCACTGCTGATTTCGTTCTTTTGCTGATAAAAATGCTGCACATAATAATCGATCTTACGGTAATCGTTCTCATCCAGAACAGGCAGTGCTCTTGGTGCTTCGATCAGTTCCAGCCCTATAGTAGAGGCCAATTGGAGGATTGACTCGAAGGAAGGAAGTTGAGATGAAGAAAAAGTGTTGCTGCTGTCATGCATTGTCTTAGTACCATCAATAGAGAAAAGAACCTCTTCGCTGGGCCTGACCATACAATCGACAAATCCGTACACACTACCGAGCACTGCCATATTCTGAAAGAAACCAGTAGCACCATTAGCTTCGAACACAGCCTTTAAGATCACCCCAATTTCTCTGCGTCTTTGGCCGTCCGGTGCTTTACTGATGAAACTAACCCCTTTACCGAAAAGAAAATCAACCATCGCGTTAATACGCCAGGTAATATCGTTTTCAATCACAACTTCTTTGCGCTGAATCTCATCAGTTGCCCTTCCGCCGTTTGCACCGATGCCGCTTGCATAGCTGACACCTGTGATTCTTGCTGGCAGACCCACCTCCTGCCCCTGAACATAGTTCCTGCTGGATTCATTGCTCTTACCGGCTGCTCCACTTGTACCGTGGCCTATTGCATACATCTGGTTATGATAATAATCCCAGAGCTGGCCGAAATGAGTTCCAACGTCAACAGACTGTTCGTCCACAAGCCATTCAACGAAAGACTCGCTTAAGTTCTCGTTACCAAAACTGCTAAAATCAAATCCCATACTATCGCCTCTTATTTTCAAAACGCCCTGAAAACAGTCATACAAAAAAACTTGTCCCCCCACCCTTTGCACGAACTTGCGCGTTTGATGCAAAAATTGGCAATTTTTTTGAGGCCCGAAATTGATAAGTCTCTATGGGACAAGGATTAAAAAAAAATTATTTTTTGCCCCCGTAGCAAGATAGTGCAAGCGCATTTGGAAGATTTT